>Ga0247713_1000111_pt1 | contig 57029 bp, 62 predicted proteins | sample 21E_NmetaG_FD_189936 | JGI IMG/M metagenome (GOLD analysis project Ga0247713, IMG submission 189936) | Soil microbial communities from hillslope of Landscape Evolution Observatory, University of Arizona, Oracle, AZ, United States - 2-1-E_N | ecosystem: Engineered > Artificial ecosystem >...
CTACGCCCCCATCCCCAACACCCCCTGTGGCGCCCCCGGTGAGAACGTCACCGTCCCGAGGTCGACGCCCGGCCTCGTCACCGTGGCCTCGGCGGGCACGGTGGGCGGCGAGGTCACCGACACGGCCACTCTCTCCGGCGGGTTCAACCCCACGGGGACGATCCGCTTCGACCTGTACAACAACGAGACCTGCACGGGCCCGCCGGTCTTCACGGACACCGTCACCGTGAACGGCAACGGCGACTACACGACCCGGCCGTTCATCCTGCCGGCGGCGGGTATCTACCACTTCGTCGCCACCTACAGCGGTGACGCCAACAACAACCCCGTCGGCCCCACCGACTGCCTCGATCCCCTGGAGACGGTGGGGGTCGGCGTGCTCGCGGTCAACATCTCGACCCTCGCCTCCGGCCCGGTGAACGTGGGCCAGCCCATCTTCGACACGGCCACCCTCTCCGGCGGCTTCAACCCCACGGGCATCCTCGCCTTCCGGCTGTTCGGCCCCGACAACGCCACCTGCGCCGGGGCGCCGATCTTCATCTCCAACCGGACGGTGACCGGCAACGGCAACTACACCTCCGAGTCGTTCGTCCCCACCCAGCCCGGCACCTATCGCTGGGTGGCGGTCTACAGCGGCGACGCCAACCACGCTCGGGCCGAGACCGCGTGCGACGACCCGCTGGAGCAGGTCGTCGTCTCACCCGTCCCGACCATCACCATCGTCAAGACGGCGTCACCCCCGAGCCTGCCGGTGCCGGGTGGCGTCTTCACCTTCGACCTGCTGGTCACCAACACCAGCAACGTCCCCCTCCGGATCACCGGCCTCACCGACGACATCTACGGCGACGTGACGACGATCCCCGGCAGCACCTGCAGCACGGCCATCGGCACCGTCCTGGCCCCGAGCCCGGGCCCGGGCAACACCTACGCCTGCCGGTTCACCGGCCTGTTCAACGGCCCGGCCGGCGCCAGCCAGACCGACGTGGCCACCGTGACCGCGGTCGACGACCGGGGCAACACCGTGACCGACGACGACGACGCCGTCGTCACTATCACGCCGCTGCCGACCATCGCCATCGTCAAGACGGCGACCCCGCTCAGCCTGCCGGTGCCCGGAGGCACGTTCAACTTCGACCTGGTGGTCACCAACACCAGTGGCGTCCCGCTCACCATCACCACCCTCACCGACGACATCTACGGCGACGTCACCAGGATCCCGGGCTCGACGTGCAGCAACGCCATCGGCGTGGTCCTGGCCCCGACGCCGGGGCCAGGCAACACCTACTCATGTCGGTTCCCGGGCCAGTTCACCGGTCCCGCCGGCGCCAGCCAGACCGACGTGGCCACCGTCACCGCGGTCGACGAGCGGGGCAACACGGTGCGCGACGACGACGACGCCGTCGTCACCATCACGCCGGTCCCGACGATCACCACCACCAAGACGCCCAACCCGGTCAGCCTCCCCGAGCCGGGGGGCACGTTCACCTTCACCTACACCGTGACCAACACCGGCCCCGAGCCGGTCACGATCACCTCCATCGTCGACGACATCTACGGCGACCTCAACGGCCGGGGCACCTGTGCCGTCGGCGCCCGCCTGGCCACCGGCCAGACCTACACCTGCGCGTTCTCCGGCAACTTCTTCGGCAACGCCGGCGCCGCCCAGACCGACACCATCACCACCACCGGCCGTGACGACCGGGGCCAGCAAGTGGTGTCGCGGACGCAGGCCACGGTCCGCATCACCGACGTGCCGCCCAGCATCCGGCTCGTCAAGACCGCCGACCCCCTGAGCCGGCCGGAGCCGGGTGGTATCTTCCGGTTCACGGTGGTGGTCACCAACACCAGCTTCGAGCCCCTCACGATCGTGTCGCTCGTCGACGACATCTACGGCGACCTCAACGGCCGGGGCAGCTGCGCCGTCGGCATCGTCCTCGCCGCCAACGGAGGCAGCTACAGCTGCGCCTTCGACGGCGAGTTCCGGGGCCGGGCCGGCGACTCCCAGATCGACACCGTGACCGTCATCGGGGTGGATGACGACGGGACACGGGTCACGGCGACGGCCAAGGCCATCGTCACCATCACCCCGGTGACGGTGCCGCCGGTGGTCCAGCCGCCACCGGCTCCCCCTGTGGTCGTCCAGCCCGCTCCCAGGGTGCTGGTGCGCACCGGTAGCAGCCTGGCCGGCCCGGCCCGGGTGGCCGGCCTGTTCCTCCTCGCCGGCATGATGCTCATCGCCGCCACCCACCGCTTCGGCGCCGGCGGCGCCCGCCTGGCACCGATCCCGCTCGGGCCCGGCCCCCGGGGCGGCGGCCGCGGTGGCCCCGGCGGCGACGGCCCCGGCGGCGACGGCCGCTCCTGGTTCGGCGACGACGGTTGGTTCGGCGGCGCCCGCATCGAGCGCCCCCGGCCGTCCAAGGGGGGCGGTGGCGCCGGCGTCATGGAGCCGCGGCCGCTGCCGCCGGTCGAGGAGCTGAGCTGGGACGAATGGGTCGGGGGCGGGCGACCGCCGGCGCCCGACGCCGGCGCCGCCGAGCCTGAGCCGGCGGCGCCCGAGCCGGCGCCGGCCGCGCTCGAGCCGGTCGTCCTCACGCCCCGGCCCGTCGCCGAGCCCGTCGAGGTGGTGGCGGCGGAGGCCGCGGCCCCCACGGTGGTCCCGGAGACGCTCGTGCCCACCGTGATCCGGGTTCGGGCCACCGGGGCCCTCGACGCTGCCGCCCTCGACGCCGCCGAGGCGGCGCCGGCCGAGCGCCGGCCCCAGGGCCCGCCTCGGGGCGGGGGCCGTTCCGGGCGGTTCGGCCGGCGCTGAGCCCTGAGGAGGAACCCGATGCCGGCCTCGGCCGGCGCTTCGGCATCGCCCCCGAACGCACGGGCATCCGTGCGCTGGGGCGCGGCCACATCCACCAGACGTTCCTCGCCAGCTACGGCGAGGTGCGGGTGGTCCATCAGCGGCTCAACGGGTCGGTTTTCGCCGACATCGGAACGCTCATGGCCAACTTCGTGCGCGTCACCGCCCATCTCGGGGCCCGGGCGCCCGGGCCCCGCCACGCCCTCCGCCTGCGCCCGGCGGCCGACGGGCGGCCCTACGTGGTCGACGGCGCGGGCGCCGCCTGGCGTACGCTCGACTTCATCGAGGGAGCACGGACCGTCGCCCGCTTCGACGGCCCGGCGGTCGCCACCGAAGCCGCCACCACCGCAGCCACGCTGGTGGTCCACCTGGCCGACCTCGACCCACCTCCGGCGGAGGTCATCCCCCGTTTCCACGACGTCGTCCGCCGCCTCGACGTCCTGGCCCAGGCGGCGGCGGCCGACACCGCCGGCCGGGCCGGCGGGTGCCGGGCCGAGGTCGACGCCGTGCTGGCCGGGGCCGGCGTGGCCCGGGAGGTGGCCGCGGCCCGGGCCGACGGCCGGCTGCCGGGCCGCACCGTCCACAACGACGCCAAGGCCGAGAACCTCCTCTTCGACGACGCCACCGGCGCCGGCCTGTGCCTGATCGACCTCGACACCGTGGGCACCGGCACGGTGCTGTTCGACGTGGGCGACCTCGTCCGCTCCGGCGCCGCCCGCCTGCCCGAGGACGGCGAGCCGGCCGCCGGCGCCTCCGTCGTCGACCATGGTGTGGTGGGCGCCGTCCTCGACGGCTACGCCGCCGCCGGCGCAGGCTTCCTCACCGCGGCCGAGATCGAGCTCCTGCCCCTGGCCGGCCCGCTGATGACCCTGGAAGCCGCGGCCCGCTTCCTCACCGACCACCTCCAGGGCGACGTCTACTTCCGCATCGAGCACCCCGGCCACAACCTGCGCCGGGCCCGGAACCAGCTGCGCATCTTCGACGAGCTGGCGCCGGCGTGAGGGTCGACGCCGGCCCCTGCGCCCGCATCTACGAGCTTGTCGAGGGCCGGCCCCGTACCACCGCGATCAACGTCGGCGGCCGCCTCGTCGCCGTGGACGGGCCGGAGATCACCGTGACCGTCCGCGGCCGGCGCTGGTCCGACGCCGAGCTGGTCCCCTCTGCGGTCGAGCACCGAGAGGGCCGCCTGTCGTGGACCCTCACCGCTCCCGACGGCGACCTCTCCGTGGCCATGGCGGTCGAGGCCGACGCCGCCGCCGGCGTGGTCCGGAAGTGGGCCGAGGTGAGCGGCCAGGGCCGACTGCAGGGCGTGGAGCTGGAGCGCTGGGACGGCCTGGCCGTCGACGGCCCTGCGGTCACCGGGGAGCCGGTGCCCTACAACGCCGGCCCCGTGGGCCTCGGCCAGCCCCTCTTCGCCGAGGGGTTCTTCGCCGGCGTCGAGCACCCGATGGCGGAAAACCTGGCCCCCGCTCCCGGAGGGGTGGACCTGGCCGGCGGCGGCGCCTCGTGCGCCCTGGCGCTGGCCGTCGACCTCGGCCCCCAGGCCTACCGCACCCCAGCCTCGGTGGTGGGCGCCGGCGGCCTGGAGCAGTTCTGGGACTACGTCGACACCCTGCGCCCCGTGCCGCCCCGCCTCGTCACCCTGACCAACAACTGGTACCACCTCGGGGCGCCGCTCACCATGGACGAGGCCGGCGTGCGGGCCGAGGTCGACGGGTTCGCGGCCGTCGCCGAGCGCCACGGCCTGGCCCTGGACTTCGTCGCCCTCGACGACGGCTGGGAGGGCGAATGGGAGCCGGGCACCGGCCTGTGGGGCCGCATGGCCCCCAGCCGTTTCCCCAACGGCCTCGGGCCCCTGGGCCCCACGATCGGGCTGTGGCTCAGCGCCTTCGGGGGCTACGGCGCCCGCCGCGAGGCCCGGCTGGCGTGGGCGGCCAAGCACGGCTTCGAGATCGACCGCCAGGCCCGCGTGCTGTGCGCCGCCGGCGCCCGCTACCGCGCTCACCTGGTCGACGCCCTCACCCGCTGGACCGAGGCCGGCGTGGGCTACTGGAAGCTGGACGGGATGTCGTTCACCTGCTCGGAGACCGATCACGGCCACGTCACCGGGCCCGGCGCCCGCACCGCCCAGGCCGACCTCTTCGCCGACCTGGTGGCCGTCATCCGGGCCGTGCGCCCCGACGCGGTGGTGGCTTTCACCATCGGCTCCCATCCGTCGCCGTGGTGGCTGGCGGCGGTGGACTTCGTGTGGCGGGGCGGCCTCGACGACACCGCGGCCAAGCACCCCGGCTCCCGGCTCGACCGCTTCGACACCTACATCGACACCTGCCTCCAGGCCTACCGTCCCGCGGCGTACCCGGTGTCCGCCCTGGTCACGTTCAGCATCGTGGAATCCGAGGCCGCGTCCTACCGGGGCGACGACAGCGGGCCCGACGGCTGGGCCCGCCACTGCTGGCTGGCCGTGGGCCGGGGCACCCTGCACCAGGACCTGTACGTGGCCCCGGACTCGCTCTCCGACGCGGAGTGGGCCGTGCTGGCCGAAGCCCTGGCCTGGGCCCGGGAGCGCGAGGACGTCCTGGCCCGAAGCCGCCGGGTCCTTGGCGACCCCGGTGCCGGCGAGGTCTACGGCTTCCTCGCCCGCCGGGGCAACCACGCCGTCGCCTGCCTGCGCAACCCCTCCGACCGCCTCCAGCCCATCGGCGTCGCCCTGGACGACCTCCTCGGTGGCCCACCCGTCACCCGCTACGGCACGCCGGCCGGCGTCCTCCAGCCCTTCGACGTCCTCCTGGTCGAAACTCGATCTGGAGAGCGGAGAGCGTCGGAAAGGTGACGTTTCCGTACAGAGAACGGCCTACACCACGGCGATGTCGGGCGCCTCGTGGGTCTCCTCCGGCGCCAGGAGCGCCGCCCGCCGGCGGACCCGCACCCGGGACACGGCGGCGAGGGCGGCGGCCAGGCTGAGCGCCCCGCCGATGGCCATGCCCGTGCGCGGCCCCCAGGCCTCGGAGATCCAGCCCATCACCGGTCCGCCCACCGGCGTGCTGCCGGCGAAGAGCAGGCCGTAGAGCGCCATGACCCGGCCCCGCATGGCCGGGTCCGAGTTCAGCTGGAGGGTGGTGTTGGCCGTGGCCATGAACAGCATCATGGCCATGCCGACGCCCACCAGGAGGGCGGCGGCCACCCAGGCGGTGGGCGCCACCGCGGTGAGCAGGGTGAGGCTGCCGAAGGCCACACCTGAGCCGACCAGCATGGCCGTGGTGGGCTTGGACCGGCTGGCCGAGATCAGGGCGCCGGCCAGTGATCCGAACGACATGAGGGCGGTGAAGACGCTGTAGAGGCCGGCGTCGCCCCCGAAGGTGAACTTGGCCAGCAGGGGCAGCACGACGATGAAGTTGAACCCGAACATGCCCAGCACACCCACCAGGAGCAGGGTCGAGCGCAGGGTGGGCTGGCGCCACGCGTAGAGCACGCCGGCGCGGACGTCGCCGCGCCGGCGCTCGGCCGGCGCCCGCCGGTGCAGCTCGTCGGTGCGCATCATCATCAGCCCGACGATGACCGGGAGGAAGGAGATGGCGTTGGCCAGGAACGCCGGCGCCAGGCCGAGCGTGGCGATGGTGATGCCGGCCGCGGTGGGTCCGAGGATGCGCCCGGTGTTGAACATGGCGCTGTTGAGGCCGACGGCGTTCGGCACCTCGTCGGGGCCGACCATCTCGATGACGAAGGACTGGCGGGTCGGCATGTCCACCATGGTCACCATGCCCAGCCCGAACGCCAGCACGTAGACCATCCACAGCTCGACGGTGTCGGTGGCCACCAAGGCGTAGAGGATCAGGGCCAGGAGCCCGCCGGCCGCCTGCATGGCGATGAGCAGCTTCCGCTTGTCGGACCGGTCGGCGAGCAGGCCCCCCCACATGCCGAACAGCAGCATGGGCAGGAACTGCAGGGCCACGGTGATGCCAAGGTCCACCCCGCTGCCGGTCAGGTTGAGGACCAGCCAGGTCTGGGCGACGGTCTGCATCCACGTGCCGGTGACCGAGATGAGCTGGCCGAAGAAGAACAACCGGTAGTTCCGGATGTGCAGCGAGCGGAAGGTCCGGGTTCCCACGGCTCGCATGTCGGTTCTTCGGATCACGAACCCCTCACCCGGTCGTCCAGGATCCACTCGAGCAGCTCGGCCGCCCGTTCGATGCTGGCCCGCTCCTCGTCGTCGAGGGCGCGAAGGCGCTGGGCCAGGTAGGCATCCTTCTGCTGGCGGCTGGCGGCGAGGAAGGCCAGGCCGGCCGGCGTGGCCTCGACCCGGGCGACGCGCCGGTCGTTGGGGTCGACGGTGCGGCTGACCAGGCCCTGCTCTTCCAGGCATGCCACGATCTTGGTCATGGTCGGGGGAGTGACCCGCTCGACGCTCGACAGCTCGCCCAGGGTGAGCGGCCCGAGCCCCTCGACGCTTGCGAGGGTGGCCAGCTGGGAAGGGGAGAGCTCGCCGGGCAGCTGGGTGCGCAGCCTGCGGGCCAGGCGGGTGACGACCAGGCGCAGGCGGCTGGCCAGCTCGGCCTCCGGCGACGTGGTGGGGGACACGGGCAGCATTGCTTTCCCAAACTAATTAGGATAGGAAAGTATTTCAAGGAGAGGAAGAAAGACCGACGTGGCGACCATGTCCGACGCAGAGATCCGCACCTCGCTCGCCGGCCTCCCCGGCTGGGAGCACGCCGGCCGCTCCATCACCCGCCAGTACCGCCTCGACTCCTTCGCCGGCGCCATCGCCTTCGTCGTGCGCCTCTCCTACGCCGCCGAGGCAGCCGACCACCACCCCGACCTCGACATCCGCTACGACAGGGTGCAGGTGACCCTCAGCACCCACAGCGAGGGCGGCGTCACGGCCAAGGACGTCGACCTGGCCCGGGCCATCGAAGGGTTCGCCCCCTCGCAGTAGCGTTCGTCGCATGCCTGTCATCACCGGAATCGTCGGCCCAGTCCCCGGGGGGCGAGACCCCGAGGAGTACGACAAGTTGCGCCGGCGGGTGATGTGGACGATGCCGTCGGGGCTCTACGTCATCGGCAGCCGGGCGGGCGAGCGTCGCAACGCCATGACCGCCAACTGGGCCACCCAGGTCAGCTCGGACCCCAAGTTGGTCGGGGTGGCGGTGGAGAAGGAGGCCGTCACCCACGCCCTCATCGCCGAGGGACGGGCCTTCACCGTCAACATCGTCGACCGGGAGGACCGGGCCATCATCCGCAAGTTCACCAAGCCGGTGGAGGTCGATCTCGCCGCCTCCACCCTCAACGGCTTTCCGTTCCACGACGGCCCGACCGGCGCCCCCGTCCTGGACCAGGCCGTGGCCTGGCTCGACTGCCGCCTCCACAGCGCCGTCGACGTGGGCGCCCACACCCTGTTCCTCGGCGAGGTCGTCGACGCCGGCTTCCAGAAGCCGGAGGACACGCCGGTGCTGCGCATGGAGGACACCCGCCTCAACTACGGCGGGTGAGGCTGGCCAGCTTCAACGTCCTCCACGGGCGGTCTCTGGCCGACGGCCAGGTGTCGACGGAGCGGCTGGTCGAGGCGTGCGACTCCCTGGAGGCCGACGTGCTCGCCCTCCAGGAGATCGACCGCAACCAGGCCCGTTCGGGCCATGTCGACCAGACGGCAGCGGTGGCCGCCGGGATGGGCGCCGCTGCGTGGCGGTTCGAGCCGGCGCTGATCGGTGAGCCGGGCGCCACCTGGCGGGCGGCGGAGGAGGAGGACGACCCCGCCTCGGCCGAAGCCGGCTACGGCGTCGGCCTCGTGTCCATGCTCCCCGTGCAGGCGTGGCACGTCGTCCGCCTCCGGGCGGCCAAGGTCCGGGCGCCGGTGGCCGTTCCCGGGCGGCGCGGCCGCTTCATCCTGCTCCCCGACGAACCGAGGGTGGTACTGGCCGCCGAAGTCGAGACCGCCGCCGGCCGGCTGCTGGTCGCCACCACCCACCTGTCGTTCGTGCCCGGGTGGAACCTGGTCCAGCTCCGGCGGGTCACCTCCGCCTTGTCGGCACTCGGCCTCCCGTGCGCACTCATGGGCGACCTGAACGTGCCCGGCCGCCTGCCGGCCATGGTGTCGGGCTGGCGGGCGCTGGCCCGGGTCAAGACGTTCCCCGGGGCCAGCCCGGCGATGCAGATCGACCACGCTCTGGGCCACGGCCTGTTGCCGCTGATCGCCGGCGCCACCGCTCGAGAGCTGCCCCTGTCGGACCACCGGGCCCTGGTCCTCGACATGGTCTGATCGGAAGATCGCCGCCGGCGCCGCGGCTAGGTGCCCACGAGCGGAGGTGCGGTTTGGGCGGGTGGCACGCGGCGAGTGTTCGGGCCGGCTGTGGCCGGTGGGTGCCTGCGATCCTCGGCGTGGCGGTGTTGACGGCGGCGGTCGTCGCAGCCGCCATCCAGCCCGGGCTGGCCGTCAACGCCCCGACCGTCTCGATCACCGCGTCGGGGTCGAACGAGGTCGGGTCCCCCATCTTCGCCAACTCCAACCTGAACGGCGGGGCCAACCCCACCGGCACCATCACCTTCGACCTCTTCTCCCCGGGTGACACGTCGTGCACCACGCCCATCTTCACCTCCACCGTGCCGGTGAACGGGAACGGGTCGTACAACTCCCAGACCACCACCACGGCCCAGGCCGGCACCTACCGCTGGCAGGCCCGCTACAGCGGCGACGCCGGCAACACCCCCGCCGGCCCCACCGCGTGCAGCGATCCGGCCGCCACCGTCGTGGTGAGCAAGGCGTCCACCGTTCTCGACACCGTGGCGTCGGGCCCGATCGCCCTGGGCGGCCAGATCCACGACACCGCCACCCTCGCCGGCGGTCTGGACCCCACGGGCACGATCACCTTCTTCGTCTACTCGCCCACCGACCAGTTCTGCTCGGAACCACCACTGGCCAGCTCGACGGCCGCCGTGAACGGCAACGGCACCTACCGTTCGGCCGACTAACACCGCCGGTGCCCGGCGTCTACAAGTGGCGGGCCACCTACTCGGGCGACGACAACAACCTCGGCGTGAGCATCACCGCGTGTCTCGACCCCAACGAGGCCAGCACGGTGACCGCCGCCGTCCCCACCCTCGTCGCCTCGGCGTCGGGGCCGACGACCGTGGGGGGTCAGCTCAGCGACACGGCCGCCCTCACCGGTGCCAACGACCCGACGGGGACCATCACCTTCCGCCTGTTCGGCCCGGACGACCCCACCTGCAGCGGCACCGTGGCCTCCCAGTCGTCCCGCACCGTCAACGGGAACGGCACCTACACCTCCGACCCCTTCACCGCCGCGGCACCGGGCACGTACCGGTGGGTGGCGTCCTACAGCGGCGACGCCGACGACCCGGCCCTGGCCAGCGCATGTGGCGACCTCGCCCAGACGGTGGTGGTCAGCGCCGGCCCCACCACGACCAGCACCAGCACGAGCACGACGAGCACCAGCACGACCAGCACGAGCACGACCGTGCCGCCGACCACCACCTCGTCCACCACCTCCACTTCGTCATCGTCGACGACCACGAGCCCCTCTTCGACGACCACCTCCACCACCTCCACGACCCCCTCCACCACCTCGTCGTCGTCATCGACCTCGTCGACCTCGTCCACCAGCACGAGCCTGGCGCCGACCACCACGTCGTCCAGCCCCACCACCACGTCGTCGACCGTGACCCCGACCACCACATCGTCTTCTACGACCTCGACGTCGTCGGCCTCCACGTCGTCCACGACCTCGACATCGTCGACGTCCACCACGTCCACCACCTCCACCACGGTTCCCGTCGCCACCGGCACGACCGTGGCCCCGGCGCCGTCGGTCACGGTGACCCCCAACCCCGTGGGCGCGGGCCAGAACGCGGTAGTGACCGGCTCCGGCTTCCCGGCCGGGCCAGTCGACATCACCCTGTTCAGCACTCCGGTGCTGCTGAGCCGGCTCACCGTCGGCGCAGGAGGAACGTTCACGGCGACCGTCACCATCCCGGCCGACACGCCGCCCGGTGCCCACCGGCTGGTCGTGGCCGGCGGGGCCGGCACGGTGCTGGCCGAGACGGCGGTCACGGTGGCGGGCGCCGGCGCCGGCGTGGTGGCCGCCACCGTCCAGGCCGTTGCCGCCGCCGGGCAGCTGTCGCGCACCGGTGCCGACCTGAGCGGGCCGACCATTCTGGCCGTGGGCGCGATGCTCGTCGGGGTGCTGGCCGTGGTCTTCTCCCGCATGCCGTCCGCCATGGAGGCGACCGCCGGCCAGCAGTGTCCGCGGCGCCGCCATCCCTGGGACTGAACTCCGGAGCGCACGTCTAGGGTGGGCCGGTGGCCCCCAAACCGCTGACGAACGCCGACTGGGGCTTCGAGACGAACTGCTTCGTCTGCGAGCCGTCGAACCGCCTCGGCCTCCGGATCCCGTACTTCCTCGACGAGGAGGCCCAGGTCGTGACCGCCGACTTCACCCTCGGCGTCGAGCACTCCGGCGCCCCCCACTACGTCCACGGCGGGGTGCTGCTGGCGATCCTCGACGAGGCCATGGCATGGGCCGCCATCGCCCTCGGCGAGCGCTTCGCCGTCGTCCAATCGACGGCCACCACATTCGACCGCCCGGTCCGCATCGACGAGCCCCACCACGTCGAGGCCTCGATCCACGACCGTTCCGATACGGCGGTCACGGCGCGGGCCGGCGTCGTCGACGCCGGCGGCCGCCGTTGCGCCCGCGCCCGGGCCCGTCTGGTCGTGCTCTCGACCGCGGTGGCCGGCGCCGCCATCGGCCCCGTCACCGGCGCCGACATGCGCTACCTCCGGCCCGTCCCGTCACAGGAGAACCGAGAATGAGCGCCCCCCTCATCAGCATCGAGGAGCTGGCCGCGGCCCGGGCCGGCGGGCCCGTCGCCCTGGTCGACGTCCGCCAGCCCGAGGAGTACGAGGCCGTCCACGTCCCCGGGGCCAAGCTGATCCCCCTCGCCGACGTGGTGGCCCGCACGGGCGAGGTTCCCAAGCAGGGCCCGGTCTATGTGATCTGCCAGACCGGGCCTCGCAGCCAGCGGGCGGCGGACTACTACCGCAACCTCGGTATCGAGGCCTACAACGTCGACGGCGGCACCAAGGCGTGGGTCGACGCCGGCCTGGAGATCACCCGAGGGCCGCTGCCCGGCTGATGTCGTCCGTTTGGCGGTTGCTCGACGATGGGTAGTTGCGCGATATGCGCCGAATGACAGTTCTCATCGCCGTCACCGCCGTCACCCTGTTCCTCGGACTGGGGCCGGCGGCCACCGCTCAGACTGCGTCCACCCTTCCCGGCGTCCCCGCCGGCCAGGGTGGCCCCGACAACCAGGTGAACCCGTCCCAGGGCGGCAACGCCCCCGGCGGCCAGAACAACCCGGCCGTGAACTCGGGCCCGGCCACCGCGGAGGACGACGGCTCCTCCCTGGCCCCCTGGCTGGTGGGCGCGGCCCTGCTGATCGTGCTCGCCGCCGGCGGCCTGTTCATGGCCCGCCGGGCCGGAGCCAACCGGACCGACGCCTACGAGAGCCGGACCGCCTGACCGTCCACCTTCGTAGGCCGGCGCCGCCGATCCGAAGAGGGTGCCCGGTGGCGGCAATGCCGCCGGCGGCGGTCGTTCCAGGCCAGGCCGACGGTCCGTTGACGATCGAACGCCGCTAGGTCGACCGCCGGTTGGCGAAGGAAGCGTCGCCGGCGAGCAGCTTCCGCCTCTCGGCGCGGACGTGCTCCAGCTTGGCGGCGACGATGTCAGCGCGCTCACCGTGGGCGACCCGCAGCAGGTCGGCGAGCATCGTTTCCAGTCCCGCGGTGACCTGGAGCGAGTGGCGGCCGTAGAGCAGCGTCTCGTCCACCGAGAGGTGGAGGAGGTCCGGGAACGAGCGATGGCGGCGCCGCAGCCGGGGCTGGCCGTTCTCGTCGCAGGCGATACCCGTCCGGTCTTCCTCGCCGGCGATCCGCACCAGGAGGTTGTGCACGGCGTTGATCGCCTGGACGGCCGTGGTCGGGTCGTTGGTCCCGGGGGAGAGCGCCCGCTCGGCGATGTCGACCAGCTGGCGGAACCCGTATGCCGGGTCCTCGGTCATGTCTCGCTCGTCGGCCAACGAGACGTGGCGGGTCACGGCGCCGGGGTCGTCGAGGCGGTCGGTGCCGAACACCCGCAGGAGCGGGGCCCCGTCGGGGACCCATTCCCCGACGAGGGGCATCAGTTCGACGGCAATGTCGAGCTTCCGGGCCGCATCGACCATCCCGGCCACGTTCACCGCGGCCACCACGCCACGTCGGGGTGCAGGTAGCTCCAGCCCGGCGTCGGGGCCTGCCCAGCGGTCCTCGTCGCCGTCGTCGTTGCCAGCGCCGTATACCCGGTCGCAGGCCTTCCTGGCGTCCGATTCGATGGACCAGATGATGGAGCCGACCTGGATCTTCTGGGCGATGTGGTTGACGTAGACGACGAAGACGGCGATGGTCACGAGGGCGAAGACGAAGGCGATGGCCACCGAGGTCACGGGGACAGAATCGGGCGTCACGCCCCGGAGGGCGGCGAGGGAGAAGGTGAAGGTCGACGCGAACACACCCAGGGCGATCTGGCTGACGCGGTCGCCGAGGAACCGGTGCAGGACCCGGGGTGAGTACTGCGCAGACGCCAGCTGGAGCACGAGCATGGTGATCGAGAACACCACGGCCGTGAGCGTCAGGGACGCGCTGGCGATTGCCGACAGGAGCGACCGGGCGCTCTCGGCGCCGCCGGGGAACAAGCCGGTCTGGAAGCGGAAGCTGCGGTCGAGGACCGACGTCACGATCGCCAGGACGATCGCGACGACGCTGAAGAGGACCGGCAGCGGTAGAAGGCTCTTGCGCAGCCGCGCCAGAGCACCGAGGGGGTTCACCCTGCCAGCCTTCCCGCCTCCCCCTCCCGGCAAGCCCGCAGAAACCTGCGGCTGGGATTCCTACCGATGGGTGCCCCGTGCCCGCGGTAACTAGACGAGGAAGCGGAAGGCGGGCGAGCCGGCCGACAGTCTTTCGATGTGCAGGCCGCTGCTGTCCATGCGGGCCAGGAGCGGTTCCAGGTCGGCGGTGGCGGCTAGCTCGATGCCGACCAGCGCGGGCCCGATCTCCCGGTTGTTCTTCTTGACGTACTCGAACAGGGTGATGTCGTCGCTCGGGCCGAGCACGTTGTCCAGGAACCGCCGCAGGGCGCCCGGCTCCTGGGGGAACTCGACGAGGAAGTAGTGCTTCAGCCCTTCGTGGAGCAGCGAGCGCTCGACCACCTCGCCGTAGCGGCTGACGTCGTTGTTGCCGCCGGAGAGGATGCAGACCACGGTGGCGCCGGCCGGCACCTCCAAGCCTTCGGAGAGGGCGGTCACGGCCAGGGCGCCGGCGGGCTCGGCGATGATGCCGTCGCGCTGGTAGAGCTGCAGCATCGTGGTGCAGACGCCACCCTCGGGCACGGTCATGACGTGGTCGACCAGGGAGCTGATGAGCTCGTAGGTGGCGGCGCCGGCCCGGCGCACGGCGGCCCCGTCGACGAAGTTGTCGATGGCTTCCAGGGTGACCGGGCCGCCGGCGTCGAGGGCGGCCCGCATGCTGGCCGCGCCGGCCGGCTCGACCCCCACCACCCGGGGCCGGGGTGAGAGGTTGGCGACCGCGGCGGCCATGCCCGCGGCCAGCCCGCCGCCGCCGATGGGCACGACGAGCACGTCCGGGGGGCGGCCCAACTGCTCGACGATCTCCAGCGCCACCGTTCCCTGGCCGGCGATCACCCGGGGGTCGTCGAACGGGGGCACCAGCACCGTCCCGTCCTTGGCGGCCAGGAGGGTGGCGAAGTCGTGGGCGTCGTCGTAGGTGTGGCCCTCGACGACGATGGTGGTTTCGGCGCCGCCGAGGGCTGCGATCTGCTCGCGCTTCTGGCGGGGCGTGGTGCGGGGCAGCACCACCCGGCAGGCCACGCCCAGGCGCCGGCAGGTGTAGGCCACGCCCTGGCCGTGGTTGCCGGCGCTGGCGCATACCACCCCGTTGGCCCGTTCCTCGTCGCTGAGAGAGGAGATGAAGTTGTACGCGCCCCGGAGCTTGTAGGACCGCACGGGCTGGAGGTCCTCGCGCTTCAGCCATACCTCGGCGCCGGTCAGCGCCGACAGCCGCTGGTTGCGCTCCAGGGGGGTGCGCACCACGATGTCGCTGAGGCGCTCCGCTGCGGCCTTCACATCGTCGTCGGTCACGGTGGACATTCCTAGTCCACCGGTCCACGGAGAATCACGGCCGCATCCCCCGCCAGGCGGCCGGGGAAGGCCTCACCCTCGAGCAGACCGTCGGTGTCGACCTCCACCACCCAGTGGCCCCCGATGGCGACGTCGACCGCCTCACCGGTGAAGTTGACCAGCGAGACCCGCCGGTCCCCGCCACTGGCCCGCTCGTAGGCGAGGACGCCGGCCGGCGACTCCAGGGCCCGCCATGACCCCACCGACAAGGCCGGGCTGGACCGCCGGGCGGCGAGGATGCGCCGGTAGAGGTACAGGATCGACGATTGCTGGGCGGCCAGGCCGGCCACGTTCCTCGCCTCAGGCTCGGGCGACCACGGCAGCCACGGCTCGGCGCCGGCCCAGCCGTGCCCCGGCCCGCCGTCCCAGGGGAGCGGGGACCGGCACCCGTCGCGCCCGCCCGGGTCCACCACCCGTTCCGGCGGCACCTCGGCGTCCTCCAACCCCAGTTCCTCGCCGTAGTAGACGAACGGGGCGCCCCGCAGGGTCAACAGGAGGACGGCGGCGGCCCGGGCCCGGCGCTCGGAGCCCCCGTAGCGGGTGCGGTGGCGGGGGTTGTCGTGGTTGGAAAGGGTCCACGTCGGCCACGCGTCCCGTGCCCCGAACTCGCTCTCGACCTCCTCGATGCACGCCCGCCAGGCGCCGGCGTCCCACGGCGCGTACAAGGAGGTGAAGTCGAAGGCCAGGTGCAGCTCGTCGCCTTCGCCCACGTAGCCGGCGACCGTCGCCGTGGAGAGGAGGTAGACCTCACCCAGCAACAGCGGCACAGGTGAGTAGCCCTCGGCCAGCCCGCGCAGCCCCCGGAGCACGTCGTGAGTGTCCCGGCAGTCGTTGACCGCCGAGTGGGGGAGGATCTGCCCGGGGGGGTCGTCGGGGAAGGCGGGATCCTTGGTCAGGCCCTGGACGACGTCGATGCGGAACCCGTCGACGCCCCGGTCGATCCAGAAGCGCAGGGTCTTGTGCATGGCCGCCGCCACGTCGGGGTTGCGCCAGTTCAGATCGGGCTGGGTGGGCAGGAACAGGTGCAGGTACCACTGGCCGGTGGCGTCGTCCCAGCTCCACGCGTCGCCCCCGAAGGCCGCCTTCCAGTTGTTGGGCCTGGTGGTCGGCTCGCCGTCGACCCAGATGTACCAGTCGCGCTTGGGGCTGTCCCGGCCGGACCGGGACTCCACGAACCACGGGTGCTGGTCGGAGGTGTGGTTCGGCACCCAGTCGACGATCACTTGGATGCCCCGCTGGTGCGCCTCGGCAAGGAGGCGGTCGAAGTCGGCGAGAGTCCCGAACAGCGGGTCGACGTCGCAGTAGTCGGCCACGTCGTAGCCGAAATCGGTCATCGGCGACCGGTAGAACGGGCAGACCCAGATGGCGTCGACCCCCAGCCACGCCAGGTGGTCGAGCCGGGCGGTGATCCCCGGGAGGTCACCGACGCCGTCGCCGTCGGAGTCGGCGAAGGACCGGGGGTAGATCTGGTAGAAGACGGCGGACTTCCACCACGGCTCGGCCATGAGCCCCGAAGTGTCGCCACCGCCCCGCCGGGCGTCAACTCCGCGGTCAAGACAATTCCTCGGCCGGCGCGTCATGATCCCGCCCCTCGTGCGTCCTTTCGGCCGGACTGCCACCTTCCGGGGCCCGGCTGGGGGGCTTTCCACGGGGCAGCGTCGCCTCGGGGAAGGCCACGCCAGGCCACCGAAGGTGGCAGTCTCGCCTTGCCGCTCCCGACCGCCGACCGGTCAGGAGATGGAGAAGACCTCTGTCAGGCCGGTGATCTCCAGCACCCGGCGGGTTCCCGGGGTGGGGGAGCGCAGGGCCATCTCCCCGCCCTGCTGGCGCAGCCGCTTCAGCCCGGTGATGAGGACCGAGAGGCCGGTGGAGTCGACGAAGGCCAGCTCGCTCAGGTCCACGGTGACCATCGTCGCCCCGTCCGAGACGAGCCCCAGCAGCGTCTCACGGAACTGCGGTGCGGTGGACATGTCCAGTTCGCCCACCAGCTGCAGCTGGTACACCGGCTCGGTCCCGGACACGACCACCTGCAACTCGCCCGGGTTGACCGCCGGTCGCCCAGCGGCCTCGGGTGCGCCCGAGGTCGACAAGTCCACCTCCTCGAAAGGTTCCTTCAGGAGGCTGGTTTTTCAACCGTCGTCAGATCCTCGCGCAACATCGCGGATCTGACAATGTCTTTGCCGCCGGCCCACAGCCCCGGCGGGTGCCTAGGTGCCGCCGGCGCCCTCCGCCGGCGGCCGGAGGTCGATCCGCAGGACCAGCACGCCGTCCTCCAGGGCCCCGGCGGCGTCGCCGAGCATGGCAAAGTCCTGGTAGTCGAGCTGCATGCGCTCGACGAACCGCCGGCGGTCGGCACCCTCCAGCGGCGGGACCCCCCGGCTGCGCACGGCCTTGGCCCGTTCCCGGAAGCGGGCGACCATGGCGTCGACGTCGAACTCTGCATCGGCCATCGGATGCAACGCTAGCCAGTGGAGCGCCTGTAGAGTGGCGTCGCACGGTCGGCAGGACGAGTTCGGGAGCACCCAGCGTGAAGAAGGGACGGCACCGGCGCTTCGAGGAGGCACGCGCCCTCAAGCGCAGCACAGAGCCCAGGGTCGAGCCCTGCCCTGAGTGTGGCGCCGTCCCCGGTGACGAGCACGCGTCCTGGTGCCTCTACGAAGAGGTCGAGGACGACGAGGAAGACGAGGGCCGGGAGGACTCGCCCCTTCCCTAGGTGTGCACGACACCCGCCTGAACTGCGGGAGCTGACCGCGGGCTACCACCTGCCGTTCCTGGCGGCGGCGGTGAAGGCTCAGCCGAGAAGGAGGCTGGCGTCGGCGATGCCGCCCCGCCTCGCTCGCAGCGCGGCGTTGCCCCGTGCCGCATGCTTCCTCACCGCCTTCATCGAGATACCGAGCGCCTCGGAGATCCCGATGTCGTCGAGGCCGGCGAGGTACCGCAGCGACAGCACCTGGCGCTGCCGATCGGGGAGGCCGGCCAGCACAGGCCCCAGTTCCGCCCGCGGGGTCCCCACGTCGCACAGCCCCGGCTGCCTCTCGTACGCCAAAGTCGACATGCCGGGAAACAACTCCTCGAAGTCCTCGTCAGCCGCCGAGTCGTCCATCGCTCCTTCTAACGGCCGACGGTGCCGGTTTGGATGACACCCGGCTCAGAATTCTCGGCCCACCCTTGCCCGGTTGCCGACGGGCAAGGCTTGCACCGCACGTGGCGTCAGGTCTTACGGTCGTGGCATGACAGGCCCGTACCGCAGTCCGGCAGGGCGGCTACCGGGAGGACAGCGCCCCGGACCTCGACGGTCACCTCTGGTCATGCATGAGGCCGCTGGAGGGCGACCGAAGCGGACGCGCCGTGAATGAGGTGTCAGCCGGACCGGACCGTGGGGTGGGGGAGCGGCACGCGGCCGGCCGAGCGCTCGTCCAGGTAGGCGGCCAGGCGGGCGTAGACCTCGTCGCCCACCAGGCCGACCAGCTCGTCGGCCATCGTCCGGTACACGGCGCCGGCGCCGGCGAAGGCCTCGGGCGCCTCGGTGCACCACCAGTGGAACTCGTCGCCGCCGTCGCCCCAGTCCGACCGCTTCCATTCGACGATGGTCGAGGTGATGTGGCCGCCCCCGTCGTCGCGCTCCTCCCGGCGAAGGGGCAGCTGCCAGCACACGTCGGGCTTGAGGTCCATGGGCCGCTCGCCGCGGTCCAGCGCCGCCCGGTGCAGGGCGCAGCCCGGCCCGCCGGGGAAACCGGGCCGGTTCAGGAACACGCAGGCGTCCGAGACCATGCGCGTCACCCGCTCGCCGGCGGCGTTGGTCTTGGTCACGCCCCGCTGCAGACCCTCCTTGCGGAACTGCCACTGCGTCTTGGTGAGAGTCTTCGCCGCCGCCGTCACCCGCCTCTCGTCCTCGGCGTCGGTGAAGTGGGCCCCGTAGGAGCAGCACCCCTGGGCCAGCTCGGCCGCCGGCCCGGTGAGCACGCCCTGGCAGCCGGCGCCGAAGATGCACGTCCACCGGCTGAGGAGGAAGGTGACGTCGAACACCCACGTCCGCTCCTCGGTGGGATCCTCGAAGGAGATCCACTCCCGGGCCGTCTCGTTCACCGCCGGCCCAACTCCCCGAACAGCTCGCCGGCGGCGAGGATCCCCTTCCAGAACTGGTCCATGACCATGCGCTCGTTGGGAGCGTGGAACCGGTCGTCGGGGAGGGCGACGCCGAGGTAGAGGACCGGCGCCGACAGGATCCGGCCGAGCGCCTCCTCCGGCCCGCTGCCCCCGATACGGGTGAACAGCGGCGCCTTGCCCCACACCCGCTCCACCGCCGTGCACAGGGCGGCCATGGCCGGGTGGTCGAGAGGGGTCAGCGCCGGCGCTACACCGCCGGCGCGGGTGATCTCAACCTCGACACCCTCGCCGGCCTGCTCGCGGGCCCACGCCTCGAAGGCCTCGGCCACGGCGTCCGGCCCCTGGTCGGGGACGAGCCGGAATGTGGCGATGAACCGGCCCGACGCCGGCACGATCGTCTTCACGCCGGCGCCGGCGTAGCCCACCGAGATGCCGGTCACGTCGCAGGTGGGCCGGGTCCAGATGCGCTCCAGGAGCGACCGCCCGGCCTCGCCCTCCAGGCGTCCGACGCCGGCCATGGCCTGCCACGCCGCCTCGTCGACCGGGATCTCCCGCAACGAGGCCTCCTCCGCCTCGGTCAGTGGGCGGACGCCGTCGTAGAAGCCCGGCAGGGTCACCCGGCGCTGGTCGTCGTGGAGGCCGGCGACCATGCGGGCGATGAGGTGGGCCGGATTGGGAACGGCACCACCGAACAGCCCCGAGTGCAGGTCGACGGGTGCGGTCCGCACCGTCACCGCGAAGGCCACCAGGCCCCGCATGCCCACGCATACCGACGGCACGTCGGGCGCCCACATGTCGGTGTCGGACACCACCACCACGTCGCACGCCAGCCGCTCGCGCTCCGCCTCCAACAGGGCCTCGAAGTTGGGGCTGCCCACCTCCTCCTCACCCTCGATCAGGAACTTCACGTTCACCGGCAGGCCGGCGCCGGCCAGCAGGCCCCGCACCGCCTCCACCTGGAACATGGTCTGGCCCTTGTCGTCGACGGCGCCTCGGCCCCGGAGCTCGCCGCCGGCCAACTGCGGCTCGAACGGGGGAGAGGTCCACTCCTCGAGCGGGTCGGCCGGCTGGACGTCGTGGTGGCCGTAGACGAGGACGGTCGGGGCGTCCGGGCCGGCGTGGAGGTGGTCGGCGTAGACCGACGGCAGGCCGGCGGTCTCCAGCACCTCGGCGTGTTCGAGGCCGGCGCCGGTCAGCAGTTCGGCGGTGAACTCGGCCGAGCGCCGCACGTCGCCGGCCCGGTCGGGGTGGGCAGAGACGGAAGGGATGCGGAGCCAGTCGCACAACGTGGCCACGATGCGCTCGCCCTCGCCCTCGACCCAGTCGCCCAGCAGGAGATCCACCCGGCGTAGGGTACCGGCGTGCCTCCCGGAGAGTCAGCCGACCTCGACCACGTGCGCGAGCGGCTGGAGGGGATCGCCGAGGAGCTGGCCGACCTGGCCCTGGAGCGCCTGCGGGCCGCGGTCGACGGCGACGCCGGCGCCGGCGCCGAGGAGCGCCGCATCACCCGGGCCCGCCGGGCGGTCGAGAAGGCGGCCAACCTCCTCGGGAGCGGGCCGGCGGAGGACTAGCTCCCGGTGTCGGCCAAGGTGCCGATCTTGCGCTGGGCCAGCGACGCCTCACGGCCCACGCCGGCGGTGATGCCCCGCCGCCAGCCCTGGGTGCGGGCGTGGCGGGCGGCCTTGGCCGCCTCCCACTCTGCCCGCCGGTCGGCCTCCTCGTCGTGCTCGATGACGGCGTCGGGGCCGGGCGCGATCCAGCTCTCGTGGCCGTCGTTCCAGCGCACCCGGTACCGCTGCGGCCCGAGGCCGTCCACCAGCTCGAGGATCACCCCGGCGCGAGCACCTCTGGATCCGTGCACCACCAGCCGGTCCGAAACCTGAGCCTGCATGCGCATACCTCCCCTTCGTCGACGGTGATCCGTCCGTCGGCACGTCAATCCCAACACTTGAACAACTTCTCGGAAACGCCCAGGTCAGCCCGGGTGCGCCTCCCGGTCCGGACACCGGGGTAGGCTGAACTCCCGTGGCGAAACACATCTTCGTGACGGGCGGGGTGGCAAGTTCGATCGGGAAGGGCCTGACGGCCGCGTCCCTGGGCCGGCTCCTCAAGAGCCGGGGCCTGCGAGTGACGCTCCAGAAGCTCGACCCCTACATCAACGTCGATCCGGGGACGATGAACCCCTCCCAGCACGGGGAGGTGTTCGTCACCGAGGACGGCGGCGAGACCGACCTCGACCTGGGCCATTACGAGCGGTTCATCGACGAGAACCTGCATCGTGACTCCAGCGTCACCACCGGCTCCATCTACAGCTCGGTGCTGGCCAAGGAGCGCCGGGGCGACTACCTGGGCGACACCGTGCAGGTCATCCCCCACATCACCAACGAGATCAAGGAGCGCATCCGCCGCCTGGCCACCGACGACGTCGACGTGGTCATCACCGAGGTCGGCGGCACGGTGGGCGACATCGAGATCCTCCCGTTCCTCGACGCCATCCGCCAGTTCCGCAACGACGTGGGCCGCAACAACGTGGCCTACGTCCACGTCACCCTGGTGCCGTATCTGGGCCCGAGCGGCGAGCAGAAGACCAAGCCCACCCAGCACTCGGTCACCGAGCTGCGGGCCCGCGGCATCCAGCCCGACACCATCGTCTGCCGCAGCGACCGCCCCATCGCCCTGGGCGTGAAGCGCAAGATCTCCCTGCTGTGCGACGTGCCCGAGAAGGCGGTCGTGAGCGCCGTCGACGCCCGCAACCTCTACGAGATCCCCCTCGTGCTCCACGAGGAGGGCCTCGACACCTACCTGTGCGAGCTCCTGCACCTCGACGGCCACACCCCCGACCTCAGCGGCTGGAACCGCCTGGTGCGCCGGGTGGAGGCGGCCAACACGCCGGTGCGGATCGGCCTGGTGGGCAAGTACGCCCTGCCCGACGCCTACCTCTCCGTGGTCGAGGCCCTGCGCCACGGCGGCTTCGCCAACGGCGCCCGGGTCGAGATCGACTTCATCGACGCCGGCGAGGTCGAAGGTCTCCTGGCCGAGAGCCGCCTGCGCGACCTCGACGGCATCGTCATCCCCGGTGGCTTCGGCCCCCGGGCCATCGAGGGCAAGATCACCGCCGCCGGCTATGCCCGTGAGCACGACATCCCCTGCCTCGGCCTCTGCCTCGGCCTCCAGACCATGGTGATCGACTTCGCCCGCAACGTCTGCGGCATGACCGGCGCCAACTCCTCGGAGTTCGACCCCGACTCGCCCTTCCCGGTGATCGACCTCATGGACGAGCAGAAGGAGGTCGTCGATTACGGCGGCACCCAGCGCCTCGGCCTGTACCCCGCCCGGCTCGTCCCGGGCTCGCAGGTGGCCGCCGCCTACGGCGAGCCCCTCGTCTACGAGCGACACCGCCACCGCTATGAGTTCAACCCCCGGTTCCGCCGGCGCCTGGAGGAGTGCGGCCTGCACCCGGTGGGCACCTCGCCCGACGACCGCCTCGTCGAGTTCGTGGAGCTGGAGGGCCACCCGTTCTGGGTCGGCACCCAGGCCCATCCCGAGTTCAAGAGCCGCCCCGACCGCCCGCACCCGCTTTTCCGGGCCTTCGTGGCCGCCGCCCTGTGCCGGGCCGAGGGTCGGGCGCCCCACCTCCTCCAGCTGGACGACGCCTCCGCTGTCTAGCTTCCGCAAGCTCGACGAGCGCATCGTCTGGCAGGGCACGCTCGTCTCGGCGGGGACGGGTACCTTCGTCGACCCCGACGGCAACACCTTCGAGCGCGATGTCGTCCATCACCCCGGCGCGGTGGTGGTCGTGCCGGTCGTCGACGGGGAGGTGATCCTCGTCCGCCAATACCGGGCGGCGATCGACGCCCAGCTGCTGGAGGTCCCTGCGGGCAAGCGCGACGTCTCCGACGAGCCGGTGGAGGTCACGGCCCACCGGGAGCTGGAGGAGGAGGTGGGCATGAAGGCCGGCGCCATGGTGAAGCTGGCCGAGTTCTACAACTCGCCCGGTTTCTGCGACGAGCACTCCTTCCTCTTCCTCGCCACCGACCTGACCCCCTGCGCCACCGACTTCCAGGGCCACGAGGAGCAGCACATGACCATCGAGCGGGTGCCCCTCGACGGCGTGCCGGCGCTCATCGCCTCCGGCCAGCTCACCGACGGCAAGTCGATCATCGCTCTCTGCCTCGCCCGGGAGCACCTCGCATAGAGGCCGGCCGCTACGCCGGCCCGTACCAGCCGGCAACGTCTGCGACCAGGTGCACGTAGTTGCCGCTGCCGTTGTGGATGCTGACCTTCCCGCCGGCCCCGAGCTTGGCGACGACAAGGTTCGGGGCGGTGCGCTTGGGGACGAAGTTGAGGTTGGATGCCAGTGGGCGGGGCTGGCCGGTGGGCCAGACGGTCAGGAACCCCCCGCCCATGGGGTCCACCGCCGTGACGTTCAGGATCACCGCCGATGGGCCGTCGGCGGGCACGCCGCCCGCGCCGGCGACCTGGAGGTCGACCGCCTGGCCCGCCGCCACCGCGGTGGCGACGTACCCGGGCAGCGGGATTTCGGGAGGCCAGGGGATCGGCGGCTGCGCCACCACCTCGGGACGGGTGTCGAGGACGCGGGCGGGGAGGACGGGGTGGTATCTGGCGCCGGCGCTCTCGCCGAACCAGCCGGCGACGTCGGCCACCAGGTGGGCGGCCGAACCGCTGTGGTACAGGCTCACCTTGCCGCCGGCGCCGACCTTCACGGTGACGAGGTTGGGGACCGTCTGGCCGGGCGTGAAGTTCAGGTTGGACGCCAGGGGCCGGCTCTCACCCGCCGGCCACACCGTCACGAAGCCGCCGGCGACCGGCTCGGTCACCGTCACGTTCAGCACCACCGCCGAGACGCCGGTCGCCGGCACCCCGCCCCTGCCGGCCACCTGCAGGTCCACGGGCGTCGACGACGTCGCCCGTCCCGCCGGCGCGCCGTTGCCCGAGCGGGTGTCGAGCAGCCGGGCCGGCGCCACGGCCTGGAACAGCGAGCCCTGCCGGGCGCCGGTGGGCCCGTACCAGCCGGCCACGTCGGCGACGAGGTGGTTCACCCCCGCCCCGTTGAAGATGCTGACCTTGCCGCCGGCGCCGACCTTGACGGTCACCAGGTTGGCCACGGTCTGGCCGGGGTCGACATTCAGGTTCGAGGCCAGGGGCCTCACATCGCCGGTGGGCCAGACGGTGAGGTAGCCGCCGGCCCAGGGTTCGGTCACGGTGACGTTGAGCGCGACAGCCGAGACGCCGGTCGCCGGCACACCGCCGCGCCCGGTGACCTGGAGGTCGAGTGTCGCCGCGCTCTGTACGCGAGAGACCGGCGCCCCGTTGCCGGAGCGGGTGTCGAGGATGCGTGCCGGAGCCAGGGGGAGGAACCGCGATCCGTCGGCGGGGATGACCGCCGGCGTCGGCGGCGACCAGCGTCCGACGCCGTACTCGTTCTTGGCCGCCACGGTGAAGCGGACGCCGGCGCCGCCCGGCAGCGTGGTCGGCGTGTACGACGTGGCGCCGGCCGGCACGTCGATCGCCGGCCCCACCACCCCGTCCACGATCGTCTTCACCTGGAAGCCGGTGATGTCGGGGGCGCCGGCCATGGCCGCCGACCAGCTGAGGACGGCGGACGCTTCGGTACCCACCGCTCCGACGTCGCTGGGGGCCGCCGGCGGGCCGGTGAAGAACCGGCTGTCGGCGGTGTTCCAGTGGGTCGCCAGGTAGCTGCCCGGCGCCGGGTCGGTGTGGAAGTAGTCGTCGTGGTTGCAGTCGAACAGGTCCTCGTGGTTGCCCGGGCAGGCCATGGTGACCGGCAGGCCGGAGCCGTCGAAGCCGCACATGCGGTCGATCTCGTCGGTGCAGTGGAACCCTGGCGTCGAATGCGGCGCGCTCTGCTGGACCGCGCCCAGGGTGTGGAACAGCTCATGGCCTTCGGCCAGCCCGTCGCGGATGCCCCAGCACCCGCTGTCGACGCGGGCCACCAGTGACTCGGGCCCGTTGTTGCGGTTCTTCCAGTCGGGCCGGTCGTCGACCCGGCCCTCGGCCACGCCGCAGACCTCGGTGGCGTCCATCCACACGAGGAAGCGGCGGTCGGTCGGGTTCCCGTGGGCGGCCCGGATCTGCGGGTTGAACGCCCCGCCGTCGGTGATGGCCTCCGCCGTCACCACCACGCGGGTGATCGTCGGCGTGCACGACCCGTCGTGCACGAAGCGGATCCGCCGGCTGCCGCCGGTCTGCTCGGCGCTCTCCTCGAGGCCGGCGTCCACCTGGGCGGCCCACGTCAGGAACGAGGCCGAGTAGGCGTCGTAGCGGTCGGGCCGGCCGGCGGGACGGGCGTAGACGAGTTGAACCCGCGGACCGCTGGTGCCGTCGCCCGTGCAGATCGGTGTGACCGCCGCCGGCACCGCGCCCGCTGCCCGGTTGGCCGGCACCGGGGGCCGGGGCGACTTGATGTCGATCCCCGGAGGGGCGGCGTCGGGAGGGTGGGAGCAGCTCACCTCGCCGGTGAGTGATCGAAGCTGGACCAGGCCGCCGCAGCGGTCCGCCGGCGCCGGCGCCGCGGCCACCGGGCGGATCGGGCCTACCAGCGTGAGGATCAGGGCGAGGAGCATGCCGCCGGCCACCGGACCACTCCCAACCGTGTTGTGGGCCATTTGCTCGCCTCCGACCAGACCCCCTGGGTATCGGCGGCGGCGTGAACCACTTGAGTGCGCTGATGCCGAATCGTTACCTCACCGAGAACGGGCGGTGACGCCCCGAGGGGAGGCTCGGATCATGAACACACGACTGCGAATCCGTCTCGCCCTCGCCGGTGCCGTCCTCGGCGCGGTCCTCGCCCCCGCGGTGGCCGGCGCGGCGTCGAGCGGTTCCTTCTGCGGGATCACCTGGGGCAGCCTGGCCAAGTCGGCCCCGGAGTTCACCCGGGGGACGCTCACCGGCGTGCGCACCGGCCACCACGACTGCTACGACCGCCTCGTCTTCGACCTCGCCGGCCGCCCGGCCGCCGGCTACGACGTCCGCTACATCGACCCGCCCTTCCGGGCCGACGGCTCGGGCGACGCCCTCCTCGTCGGTGGGGGCGCCCTGCTGCAGGTGGTCGTGCGGGCTCCCTCCTATGACGCCAACGGCCGCTCGACCGTGCCCTGGACCGGCGTCGGCACGCCGATCATCCGTCCCGACCAGTTCGACGCCCGGGGGTTTCCCACCTTCGAGGACCTGGTGTGGGGCGGCTCCTTCGAGGGCCGGTCTTCGTTCGGGCTGGGCGTTCGGGCCCGCCTACCGTTCCGGGTCTTCCAGCTCGACGGACCGGGTGGGGGGACCCGTCTCGTCGTCGACGTCGCCCACCGCTGGTGACGGCAGCCAGCCGAACGCCGTCGCGGTGTTGGTGATGATCGCCATCAGCTGGGGCTCGATGCCGAACCGGCCCTCCTGGATGGTCAAGGAGCGGGCGAGGCTGCCGTCGTCGTGGCGCTCGGTGGCCGCCTTCCAGTCGCACAGCATCTCGATGACGTCGACCAGGGTCATCCCGCTGATGCCCGTCTCGTAGTGCTCCGGATGGTGGCGGTTGGCGCCGTAGTGGTGGACCAGCACCTCGCCCATGTCGGCGAGAGACGCCTTGTACTCCTCGGAGCCGTACGTGCTGTGTTTCAGCCGCGGGGTGACCCGGTCGAACACCGCCTTCTCCGGCGGCGCCATCTTCGACAGGTCGTGGCGGGTGACCCGCTGCTGGAGAGCGATGATGACCTGGAGCAGGAGCTCGTCGACCCGCCGTGAGTGGCGCATGGTGTCCAGCGTCGAGTCGTACTCTTCCTGGTCCATCACGCCGAGCGTACCGGTCACCCTCGGCTCTACGCTGCGGTCTCGTGGAGGATGCCGAGCTCGTCACCAGGCTGCGGTCGGGTGACGAGAATTCCGGGCCAGGCGGAGCAGGGAGCTGGCCCTGGACGCTCTCCACCATCAGCGCCCGGTCGCTCGCCGCCGTCCGGCTGACGATGCGCCGGAGGGTGAGGCTAGCTTCGTCCCCATGATCGTTGGGGTGCCGCCAAGGTGATCGTCGGGGTGCCATCGGAGACCAAAGAGGGCGAACACCGCGTCGCCATGACGCCCGACGGCGTCCGGGAGCTGACGGCCCGGGGTCACCAGGTGCTGGTCGAGGCCGGCGCCGGCGACGGCTCCTCCGTGCCGGATGCCGAGTACACCGCCGCCGGCGCCACCATCTCGACCACCGACGGCGCCTGGGCCGCCGAGCTCGTGGTCAAGGTGAAGGAGCCGCAGACGCCGGAGCTGGACTACCTGCGCCCCGACCTCGTGCTCTTCACCTACCTCCACCTGGCCGCCGAGCCCGACGTCGCCCAGGCCCTGCTCGACCGCAAGACCACGGCGCTGGCCTACGAGACCGTGCAGGTCGAGGGGGGAGGCCTGCCCCTGCTGGCGCCCATGAGCGAGGTCGCCGGCCGCATGGCCACCCAGATCGGGGCCCACTTCCTCGAGCGCGACGGCGGCGGCCGGGGCGTCCTGCTCGGCGGGGCGCCCGGGGTCCGGCCGGCCCGGGTGGTCGTGATCGGCGCCGGCAACGTGGGGTGGAACTCGGCATGGATCGCCCAGGGCATGGAGGCCGAGGTCCTCCTGCTCGACCGCAGCATCGACCGCCTGCGCTTCGTCGACCAGATCCACAGGGGCCGGATCATGACCCTGGCCTCGAACCGGGGTGCGGTGGAGCGGGCGGTGGCCGACGCCGACCTGGTCATCGGCGCCGTGCTGGTGGCGGGGGGGCGGGCGCCGGTGGTGGTCACCGAGGACATGGTGCGGGGCATGAAGCAGGGAGCGGTGATCGTCGACATCGCCATCGACCAGGGCGGCTGCGTGGAGACCATCCGGGAGACCACCCACGCCGACCCCGTGTACGAGGTCCACGGCGTGCTGCATTACGGGGTGGGCAACGTGCCCGCCGCCGTCCCCAACACCTCCACCTACGCCCTGACCAACGCCACCCTGCCCTACATCGCCGCGGTGGCCGACCACGGCCCCCTGGCCGCCGCCGATCGCGACCCGGCGCTGCGGGCCGGCGTGAACACCGCCGGCGGCCACGTCACCAACCCGGCGGTGGCCGAGGCCCTGGGGCTGCCGGCCGTGGAGCCCCTCACCGCACTCAAGGGGTGACCCAGCCGCTCCCGCTCGAGATGGAGGAGCTGCTGTCGTGGTTGGGTGTCGAGAGGGGCCGCTCGGCCAACACACTGGCCGCCTACCGGCGGGACCTGGCCGCCTACGACGAGTTCCTGACCGGCCGGGGGCTCACGCCGGCCACCGTGACCGAGCCGGTGATCGAGGACTACCTGGCCTTCCTGCGGGCCGCGGGCCGGGCGCCGGCCTCGGTGGCCCGGGCGCTGGTGTCGGTCCGTTCGCTCCACCGGTTCCTGGAGGACGAGGGCCACGTGGCCACCAACCCGGCCGGCGACGTGCCGCGACCGAAGGTGCCCTCCGGGCTGCCCAAGGCCCTGTCGGAAGCCGAGGTGCTGGCCCTGCTGGGGGCGGTCACCGGCGACGACGCCGTGGCCCGCCGCGACCGGGCCATCCTCGAGGTGCTCTACGGGTGCGGGCTGCGGGTCTCCGAGCTCGTGGGCCTCAGCCTGGCCGACCTCGACCTCGCCTCCCACCTGCTGCGGGCCTTCGGCAAGGGCTCCAAGGAGCGGGTGGTCCCGGTGGGCCGCCTGGCCGCCGAGGCCCTGACCGCCTGGCTCGGCCCCCGGGGCCGCGACCGCATGATCCCCGACCGCTGGGCCCGGCGGGGCGACGCCGAGGCCGTGTTCCTGAACACGCGTGGCGGCCGGCTGTCGCGGCAGGGGGCGTGGGGCATCGTCCGCGGCCACGGGGAGGCCGTCGGGCTGGGCGATCGGCTGTCGCCGCACGTGCTCCGTCACTCCTGCGCCACCCACATGCTCGACCATGGCGCCGACATCCGGGTGGTCCAGGAGCTGCTCGGTCACGCGTCGATCTCGACCACCCAGGTCTATACCAAAGTGTCCTCGACCCGGCTGCGCCAGATCTACGAGTCGGCCCATCCACGCGCCAAGAGGGGCATGCACGAGTAGTCTGGCCCTGTGTTGAGCGAATCGACCCTGTCGGACCTGCGCGCGTCCCTGGAGCAGGAGCGGTCGGATCTCCGCGAACGGCTCAACGAGATGGGCCTGCTGAGTGGGGGGGAGGCGTTCGACGCCAACTTCGCCGACTCCAGCCAGGTCACGGCCGAGCGGGGTGAGGTGGAGGCGCTGGCCGGCAACCTGCGCGAGTCGCTGAACGACGTCGAGGCGGCCATCGTGAAGCTCGACAACGGCACCTACGGGGACTGCGAGGGGTGCGGGCAGCCGATCGACCCGGCCCGCCTGGAGGCCAAGCCGGCGGCTCGCCTCTGCATGGTCTGCGCCTCCAAGCGCTGAGAGGGCGTCAGCCGGCGGGGTAGGCCCGCCGCTCGTAGTCGCCCACCATCCGCTCCGAGGACACGAACGGGCCCAGGGTCCGCAGCGAGTGGCGCACCATGGCGATCCAGCGCCGGGGGAGCCCTTGGTCGTCGGTGTCGGTGAACAAGGGAAGGACCTGGTTCTCCAGGAGGTCGAGGAGGGCGGCGCCGTGGCGGGCGTCCTGGGCCCCGTGGTCGTCGTCGACCTCACCGGAGATGGCCCAGCCGTTGGCGCCGTCGTAGCCCTCGGCCCACCAGCCGTCGAGCACGCTGAGGTTCAGCCCGCCGTTGAGAGCCGACTTCATGCCGCTCGTACCCGAGGCCTCCAGCGGCGGCCGGGGCAGGTTGACCCACACGTCGCAGCCGGCGGCCAGCGCCCGGCCCATGGCGATGTCGTGATTCTCCAGGAACACGATGCGGGACTCGGGACCCCCGTGGCGGGCGAGGTCGAAGATGCCCGGCACCGCGCCCTTGGCCTCGTCGTCGCGGGGATGGGCCTTGCCGGCCAGGACGAGCTGCAGGCCGTGCTCGTCCCGCAGCAGCCGGCTGAGCCGGTCGCGGTCGGTCGACAGCACGTGGAGGCGCTTGTAGACGGCCAGCCGGCGGGCGAAGCCGACGGTGAGGCGGAAGGGGTCGAAAACGTCCTCCGCGGCGCGCACCGCCTCCAACGGCTCTCCGCGGCGCAGCCGGTCGCCTGCCCCCCGGCCCCGGATGTAGCCGACCAAGGTGGAGCGCTGGCGGCACCGGGCCTCCCACAGCTCGGTGTCGGGGATGTCGTCGACCGCGGTCCACACCGCGGGATCGGAGGACCGCTCCAGCCAGCCCTCGCCGAGGTGGCGGTCGAGCAGCTCCCGCATCAGCGGGCCCAGCCAGGTGGCGACGTGCACGCCGTTGGTCACATGGGCGATGGGGACGTCGTCGGCGGCGCGGCCGGGGTAGAGCGGCTGCCACATGGCCCGGGCCACCTCGCCGTGGCGGGCGGCGACCCCGTTGGCGTGGCGGCTCAGGCGCAGCGACCACGTGGTCAGCCCCACCGGCTCCCCTTGGTCGCCGGCGTTCACCCGGCCCAGGCCCAGGACCCGGTCCTCGCCCACCCCGAGCCGGGTGGCCAGGTCCGGCACCGCGGCCATGATGTCGCCGCCCGGGTAGGCCTCGTTGCCGGCGGCGAGCGGCGTGTGGGTGGTGAAGACCACCCGCTGGCGGGCCGTGGCCACCGCCTCGTCGAAACCGGCGCCGGCGGCGACCGTGCGCCGGGCCAGCTCGAGCGCAGCCAGGGCGGCGTGGCCCTCGTTGAGGTGGACCACGCCGGGCTCGATGCCCACGGCCTCCAGCATGCGGACCGTGCCCTGTCCGAGGATCACGTACTGGGCCAGGCGCACGTCCCTTGACCCGTCGTAGAGACGGGCGGTGATCCACTTGCCGACCGCGTCGTTGTCGGGGTGATCGGAGTCCAGCAGGTACAGCGGGACGGTGCCGATGTCGGTCCGCCACACGTACAGCGACACGTCCCGGCCCCACACCGGCACCCGCACGGTCAACGGGCTCCCACCGCCCGAGGAGAGCCGCACCAGCGGGCGCCGCAGCGGATCCAGGTACGTCCAGTACTCGTGCTGCCAGCCGCCGGCGTCGAGGCGCTGGTGAAGGTAGCCGTAGCGGTAGAGCAGCCCCACCGCCACCATCGGCAGGCCCCGGTCCGACGCCGTCTTCACGATGTCACCGGCCAGCACGCCGAGGCCGCCGGAGTAGAGGGGCAGCGACTCGTGGATGCCGTACTCGGCGCAGATGAAGACGGCGGGCCGGCGGGTGCTGATGCCCGCCGGCAGCTCGGCCTGCCGGGCCGGCGGCCGCAGCACCCGACGGGCCACCTCGTTCATCCGCACCAGGAGGGCCTCGTCGGAGGCGGCCCGGTTCAGGGCGTCGCCGCCGGCCTCCTCCAGCAGGCGCACCGGGTTGTGCCCGCACACCCGCCACCGCTCGGGGTCGACGCCGGAGAAGACCTCCTCGGCGCCGGCGGCCCAGCTCCAGCCGTAGTTGTAGGCCAGGGCGCCCAGGCGGGTCAGGGGCGCCGGCAGGCGCTTGGAGAGGGTGGCCGCCGCCCGCTCGATGTCGCCGGCGCCCGGATAGGGCGGAGAAGCCATATGGCGCAGGCTACGGCGTGGTGGCCGCCCTCGTGACGGCGCCGTCGCCCGGCCGCAGGGCCTTGAGCAGGTCGACGCCGGTGGCGTTCTCGATCTGCTCGGTGAGGCTGATGACCGCGGCCGGCAGCTGGCCCATGAAGCCGGGGATGCCCGAGCCTTGCCCGCCGCTGTCGATGATCGACACCTTGTCGATGTCGACCGCGCCCACCACGGACACGATCTTGTCCATCAGGTCGGGCAGCATGCGGAGCACGAACACCCGCTGGGCGTCAGCACCGGCGGCCTGGTACTGCTCCACCAGCCGGCGGAAGACCTCGATCTGGGCGTTGCCCTCCTCGATGATCTTGGCCGCGTCGGCCTTGGCCGCCAGCTCCTTGGCCTCAAGGTCGGCCCGAGCGGGGGCGACGACATAGGCCTCGAGGCGGCGGGTCTCCAGCTCGACGCGCTCGGCCTCCAGGGCCTGCTCGGCCACCACCTTGGCCTTCTCGCCGGCCACCTTCGCCTCGGCCTCCGCGGCGCCGGCGATGGCCTCCAGCTCGGCCTGGCGCACCCGCAGGGCGTTCTGCTGCTCGACGATCTTGAGGTCGGCCTGGGCGGTGGCGATCTCGGCCCGCTGGCGGGAGAGGGCCTCGGACTCCTCGGCCTCGGCCTTGCGCTGGGCCTCGGCCACCCGGGCCTCCTTCAGGACCTCGGCGGTCTGGCGACGGCCCACGGAGTCGAGGTAACCGACCTCGTCGGTGACATTCTGGATCTTGAGGACGTCGAGCTCCAGGCCCAGGGTCTTGATGTCGTCGTCGGCCTCCTCGATGAGGGTCTGGGCGAACTTCAGCCGGTCCTCGTTGACCTCCTCGGGGGTCAGGGTGGCCAGGACGCCTCGGAGGTTCGCTTCCAGCGTCTCCTTGGCGATGGCGGCGATGTGGTGCTGGTCCACGTCGAGGAACCGCTCGACGGAGTTCTGCAGCAGGCCTTCGATGCTCGACACCTTGACGTTGGCGATGCCCTGGACATGCAGGGGGATGGCGCCCTTGGAGTAGGCGTTCTGAACCGACACCTCGATCGGGATGGTGTTCAGCTCCATCCACGACACCCGTTCGAGCAGCGGCACCCGCAGCGTGCGCCCGCCCCGGATGGCCCGGTAACCGACGGTCCGCCCGTCGCTGAGCTGGCGGGACCGGCCCGAGATCACCGCCACCCGGTTGGGGGGGCAGATGATGATCAGGCTGCGGATGGTGGCGAGGATCGCCAGGATGACGACGGCGAGGACCCCGCCGAGGATGAGACCGGTCATTGTCCGACTCCTTGGTTGAGCTCCGGATCCAGGGGAGTGACGCTGGCGATGCCCCTGCGCACCTCGACGACGAGCACACTGTCGCCGACGCCGAGCTCGGCCGCCCCGGCGGGCGCGGCCAGGGCCGACAGGTGAATCTGCTGGCCGCCGACCGTCACCGCGATGCGGCCCCGCCGGTCGCCGGAGAGGGGGACGACCACCCGGGCGATCCTGCCGGCCAGCTGGTCGTCGTCGACCTCTGTCCCCGACTCGGACCGCCGCAGGTAGGCGAACAGGGTGCTGTTGAGGGCGCCGGCGACGAGGCCGGCCCCCGCGGCGGCCATGAACCTCGTCCCCTCATTTGCGTCGGTCGCACCCAGGGCGAGGCCGCACACGCCGAAGGCGGCGAACACGAAGGCGATGCTGCTGAGGGGAAGCAGCCGGAACATGACCCCGGCCAGACCGTCGTCGTGCCCGCTTTCGTCGCCCGACAGGAGAAACCACACCACGAGGGGGACGCCGGCTGCCGCCGCGAACAAGTACAACCCGGTCACATATCCGAACCTAACCGACCCCTTGGTCCAATGAGCGGCCACGGTCGCCCTCAGGCGACCTCTTTCGACTGGCGGGCGGCGGGTGCTGCGCGACCCCCATCGGGCCACCACGGAGAGCAGGCGGGTGCCCTTCACCCGGCTGGAGACGTCGATCGGCGCTCGGGCCCAGACCCGATCGGCGGATTCCCTTACCTGGCCAGGCGCTCGAGCACGCCCCGGGCCAGCCGGGCGAGAGCGTCGCAGCCGCCCGAGCGGTGAGGGACGCTGGCGGCCACGAGGAAGCGCCTCCCGGTGCGCGACTCGATGAACGCCACGTCGAGGCAGTCCTGCTCGGCGGCGTCGCCCGGCTTGGACCAGATCTTGGCACCGGTCCCCAGCACCCTCGACGCCGCCGGCGCGAAGAACCCCTCCGCGTCCAACAGGGCGCCGGCGAGGGCCTTCATGTCCAGTGCGTCAAGGGCGAAGCGCTGGTCGACGGGGATGTCGTCATGCAGAACGATCCGGCGCACGGACTCGGCCATCTCGAAGAGGTTCGAGCAGTTGCCGGCGCACTCGGGCTCGCGGGTCGACCTGCGCACGGGCACGTAGGCCCGCCGGGCGCCCTCCTCGAACACCATGGCCGGCGACTGGTCGAAGGGCAGGCCGCCATAGGACCGGCTGATGGACGTCACCGGAAAGCCATTGCGGGCGGTCAGGAAGACGTCGTTGAGATGGTCGAGGCCGGCGATGCGCACAAGGAGGTCGTAGTCGTAGTTGGAGCTGTCCCGGATCGCCGGCTCGTAGATCGAACGCAGGGTCTGAGAGGGCAGGCCGTCGTCGAACGCCACCGTGGCCGCACCGGTGAAGCCCAGGGAGCGGGCGAAGTCCAGGGCCCCCAGGGCGGCCAGCACCTTGATGGACGACGCCGGCCAGAAGTCGTCGGCCAGGGCGCCTCCACCGGCCTCGAACTGCTCGTAGATGCGGCCCTCGGGGCCCTCGAGCACTCGCACGGCGTACACGTTGGCATCCTGCGGCAGCCCGTAGCCCTTGGCCCCGAGATCGGCGTCCATGGAAACGGGACGAGACGGAGGGCCCGACAGCGGCCCGAGGCTCCCGTCTTCGGTCGCCTCACGGACGCCTCCCGCCAGGGTCACCCCGTCGGTGCGGCCTTTGGCCCGGCCGCTCACCGTGCGCACGGCCACGGCGGCTGTGGCCGCAGCCAGAAGGAGCACGATCAGCAGGACGTGCAGGAAGAAGAGCCCGGGGGAGCGGCGAGGGTCCCGGCGATGCGTTCGGGCTACGGTGCCGGCCATCGAGTCGACGTTCCTGTCACTGGACTTCATCTGCGTCCCCACCAGTGACGTGGACAGTACCGCTCACCACGACGTCGAGGTGCTCAACGGTGCAACGGCCGGGGCAGCCGGCGGTGTGCGAGCCCACCCGGCCGGAGGCGGCGGGGAAGTTCGACGGGATCATCGACGAGCCAAGTTGACCAGTTCCTCGCGACGACGCCTGCTCGCGCCGGCCGTCCTGCAAACCGGCGGCGGTGGGTGCCCGACGATTAGAGGGTCGTCCTCGGTACAGTTGGCCATGTGGCCCCCCGAGTCGCCGAGCACGTCGTCCGGGGACGGCTGTTCGGGCCCAGCCGGCTGCTCCGGGTCGACCTTCACGGCGTGTCCGAATTCGGCGCCGGCGACGAGCGTGCCCTCATCCGCTGGGAGTGGGTCGACACCATCCAGGTCGACCGGGGATCAGTGCTCGTCCGGGGTGCGGAGGAGACCATCGTCATGCCGTCCGGGGCGTTCGGGATGGGCGCCGAGGAGCTGGCATCCGAGCTGGAACGGGCGCGAGCCATCCACACCCGGTCGGACGTGATCGCCCGCCTGGCCACCGATTCCGGCGACGAGGACGAATGAAACTCCCCCGCCCGCCCCGTCCCTCGCCTCGCCGGCTTGGCGTCGCCCTGGCCGTCCTGGGCATGATGGCCGGCCTTGCGTTCCTGCTTCTTCCCATGGAGGCAACCCTCGATGACGACCCACTCCTGCGTCTGGTCCCCTTCTCGCCGGCGCTCGGTCAGACCGTCACCCGGGTCGACTGCGGGGCGCCGGTGAGCAACTTCGGACGCACCTCCGAAGACCTGAGCATCGCCTCCCTGGCCCGCGACGGCGTCTGCCGCGACGCGGCGGCGAAGCGGGCGGCGACCGCCGTGGCCGCCACGGCGGTCATCGGCCTCCTCGGCCTGATCACCCTCGCCGGGGCCCGCGACCGTCAAGTGGTGGTGGCGTGATGGCCGGTGAGCCGCCGGCCGTCGTCGACGCTCACGACCCGCTGGTCGTCGTTGACACAGTCAACAAGCACTTCGGCGATCTGCACGTCCTCCAGGACGTGAGCCTCACCGTCGGCCGCGGCGAGGTGGTCGTCGTGATCGGCCCTTCGGGGTCGGGGAAGTCCACGCTGTGCCGCTGCATCAACCGCCTGGAGCCCATCACCTCCGGCCGGATCACGATCGACGGCGTGGAACTGCCCGAGGAGGGCAAGTCGCTTGCCCGCCTGCGGGCCGACGTGGGCATGGTCTTCCAGTCGTTCAACCTCTTCGCCCACAAGACCATCATCCAGAACGTCACCCTCGGACCGGTCAAGGTCCGCAAGCTCTCCAAGGACGAGGCCCGGGAGCGGGGCATGAAGCTCCTCACCCGGGTCGGCATCGCCGAAAAGGCCGACCGCTTCCCGGCCGAGCTTTCGGGTGGCCAGCAGCAGCGGGCGGCCATCGCCCGGGCCCTGGCCATGAACCCCAAGCTCATGCTCTTCGACGAGCCGACCTCCGCCCTCGACCCGGAGATGATCAAGGAGGTGCTCGACGTGATGGTCGAGCTGGCCCAGGAGGGAACGACCATGGTCGTCATCACCCATGAGATGGGCTTCGCCCGCTCGGCCGCCCAGCGGGTGGCGTTCATGGACGGCGGTCGCATCATGGAGGTTGCCACGCCCCAACAGTTCTTCAGCCACCCGGAAACCGACCGTGCCAAGGACTTCCTGTCGAAGATCCTGTCCCACTGAATGTGTAGTACCGAGCAAGACAACCTGAGGAGAGTGCAATGCGCAACATCCGACTGATGGCAGCGTCTCTCGCTGCGATCGCCCTCGTCGCCACCGCCTGCGGCGACAGCGATGACAACCCGGCGGTCGGCGGCGGGCAGTCCAACACGCCCGCAGAGACCAGGCCCACGTTCGAGGCGGGGACGACCATGGCCAACCTCCAGAACAAGGGCAAGATCGTCGTCGGGGTGAAGTTCGACCAGCCCGGCCTCGGCCAGAAGAACCCCATCACCAACAAGGTGGAGGGCTTCGACGTCGAGGTGGCCAAGCAGATCGCCCTGGGCATCTTCGGCGGGAGCATCAACGACATCGAGAGCAAGATCGAGTTCCGCGAGTCGATCACCGCCAACCGTGAGGTGTTCATCGAGAACGGCACCGTCGACATGGTCGTCGCCACGTACACCATCAACGACGCCCGCAAGCAGCGCATCGACTTCGCCGGGCCCTACTACGTCGCCGGCCAGGACATCATGGTCAAGGCCAACGACAACAGCATCCGGGGCGTCAACGACCTGGCCGGCAAGAAGACCTGCAGCGTGCGCAACTCCACCCCGGCGGCCAACATCAAGCGGCTGGTTCCCACCGCCGACCTCACCGAGTTCGACCAGTACTCCGACTGCGTGCAGGCCCTGCGTGACAACCGGGTGACCTCGGTGACCACCGACAACTCGATCCTGCTCGGCTTCGTCGCCGCCAGCCCCACCGAGTTCAAGATCGTCGGCAACAAGTTCACCGAGGAGCCCTACGGCATCGGCGTGAGGAAGGGCGACGACGCCTTCCGCACCTTCATCAACGACCGGCTCGAGGCCATCTACGCCAACGGCGAGTGGGCCAAGCTGTTCCAGGCCACCCTGGGCACGCTCGGCATCCCCACGCCGGCTCCGCCGAGGGTGGACCGCTACGTCTCGGGCTCCGCCCCCGCCCCCACCACCACCACCACGACGGCCCGGCCGTAGCGCCCGGCGACGACGGGTCCACGGGGTCAGTGACGAGGATCGGCTGACCCCGTGGACGTCATCACCGAGAACCTCGACGTCTTCGCCGAGGGCATGCGCCGGACCGTGGAGCTGAGCGTCCTCTCCTTCATCCTGGCCTTCGCCCTCGGCGTCGTCCTCGCCGGCCTGCGGGTCAGCCCCGTCCCCCCGCTGCGGTGGGCCAGCGCCACGTTCGTGGAGCTGGTCCGCAACACGCCCCTGCTCGTGCTGATGTTCATCGTGGTGTTCGCTTTCCCGAGCATCGGCTTCACGTGGTCGTACTTCCTCTCCGCGGTGATCGTCCTGGCTGCCTACACGGCGACGTTCGTGGGCGAGACGGTCCGTTCGGGCATCAACTCGGTCTCCAAAGGCCAGGTGGAGGCGGCCCGCGCTCTAGGGCTCACCTTCCCGCAGGTCCTGCGCCTCGTCGTGATGCCCCAGGCCCTGCGGACGGTGGTCGGCCCCCTCGGTGGCATCTTCATCGCCCTGCTCAAGAACTCCGGCGTGGCCGTCGCCATCAACGTCAACGAGCTCACCAGTGCCGCCGCCTTCCTCGGCACCGAGACGGCCCAGTTCATCCCCGCCTTCCTCGGCGCCGCCGCCGCCTATCTCATGCTGACCATCCCCTCGGGCTTCGCCACCAACTGGCTGGAGCAGAAGGTGGCGATCAAGCGGTGACCGCCCCTTTCCTGGGCGATGCCCTGGGGCCGCGGGGCCGGCGCCAGACCCGCATCCTCACCGTCATCAGCGCCGTGGTCATCCTCGGCCTGGTCGTCGTCGCCTTGATGCGCCTGGCCGACAAGGGCCAGCTCGACGAGGCCAAATGGGAGCCCTTCACCCAGTGGCCGGTCCAGAGGTTCTTCCTGGAAGGCATCAGGACCACGGTCGAGGTCTCCCTCGTCTCCATGGTGGGCGCCATGGCGCTCGCCACGTTCCTCGCCCTGGCCCGCCTGGCCCGCACCGGCGCCCTCCGCTGGGCCACGACGCTGTTCGTCGAGTTCTTCCGGGGCCTGCCCCTCGTCCTGCTGATCTTCTTCTGCGCCCTGGGCCTGCCCGCCTACGGGGTGCGCCTGTCGGTGTTCTGGTACGTCGCCATCGGGCTGATCGTCTACAACGGGTGCGTCCTGGGCGAGATCTTTCGGGCCGGAATCCTGTCGCTGGACAGGGGCCAGACCGAAGCTGCCTATTCACTCGGCATGGGCTACTGGCAGGCCATGTTCCTCGTGATCATCCCCCAGGCCGCCCGGCGGATGATCCCCGCCATCGTGAGCCAGCTCGTGACCCTGCTCAAGGATTCGTCGCTGGGCGCAGCCGTCGCCTTCGAGGAGGCCCTGCGGCGGGCCCGGATCAACGGCGAGTTCTTCCAGAACCCGCTGCAGTCGCTGTTCGTGGTCGCCGTGCTCTACATCGTCGTCAACTTCGCCCTCAGCATGCTGGCCCGCCGGCTCGAGGTGCGCCAGCGCCGGCGTTACAAGGCGGGCGCCATCGTGGTGCCGGGCGCCGGCATGGATCTGGCCCTCATGGGCGCCCAGGGCGAGTCGGCGGAGATCGCCGACGACGATACGGCTACCTGAGGGCCAAGCTGCCGGCGATCGTGGAGGCGACGTCGGCCGGCGCCGCCGCCACCGTCAGGATGTAGGCCTTCTTGCCCTTGAGCATGTAGTACTGGATCTCGTCGGTGGGGATGACGCCATCGTCGGTCTGGACCGGGAGGCGGAAGGCCAGCTTGGTCGCCGGCTGGCCGGCCAGCGTCGCCGGCTCCTCGGCGAAGTTGGTGCCGCCGAAGTCGGTGAGGGCGGCCCTGGAGGCGGCGACCACCTCGGCGAGGGTCTTCTGGTCGGGCTCGTCGGCGGTGAGGTTGACGTTCGCCACCCCGTCGGGCGCCACGGCCATGAACTTGCCCTCGGACTGGCCGAGCTTCCGGGCCTGGTTCAGGATCGAGGCCAGCTTCGGGTTCTCCCGGCGGAGGCGGTTGGCGTCGGCGTCGAAGTCGGCCGGGTTGACGGCAAGGGGGATGACGGTCCAGTCGGAGGGCACGGCCAGGGCGAAGCCCTCCTTGTCGTTGCTCGCCACCTGGAAGCCCTCGGGGGCGGCGATGGTGGGTGCCTTCTTGTCGCCGCCGCAGGCCACCGCGGTCAGGATCATGAGGGCCAGGGCGACAGCGGTCGCCGGGGTAGATGTTCGCAGCCTGTAGGGCGTAGTCACGGGCACAGCGTATGTGTGCCCGTCAACCCCGGGGTAGCAACCCCACGGCGTCGCGTGCCCGGGCCAAGGTGGCGCCGGCCACCGCCTCCGCCTTTTCGGCGCCCCGCCCCAGGGTGACCCGCACGGCCTGGGGATCGGAGGCCAGTTCGAAGTACCGGTCGCGCACCGGCCGGACCAGCTCGATCACCGCATCGGCGGTGTCGGCCTTCAGCGGCCCGTACTGGGAGTAGCCCACGGCCACTTCCTCGGGCCGCCGGCCGGTGGCGGCGGCCAGGATGGCCAGCAGGTTGGCCACGCCGGGCTTCTTCTCCGGGTCGAACACCACCTCGGAGCCGGTGTCGGTCACCGCCCGCTTGAACTTGCGGGCGATGGCCTGCGGGTCGTCGAGCACCAGCACGGTGCCCTGCGGGGAGTCGGCCGACTTCGACATCTTGGCCGTCGGCTTCTGCAGGTCCATGATCCGGGCCCCGACCTTGGGCAGGACGGCCTCGGGGATGACGAACGTGTCCCCGTAGCGGTGGTTGAACCGGAGGGCGATGTCCCGGCACAGCTCGAGGTGCTGGCGCTGGTCCTCGCCCACCGGAACGCGGTCGGCGTCGTAGAGCAGGATGTCCGCGGCCTGGAGCACCGGATAGGTGAACAGGCCCACCCGGGCCGACTCCTCGCCGTCCTTGGCCTTGTCCTTGAACTGCACCATGCGCCGCAGCTCGCCCATGCTGGCCACGCACTCGAGGATCCACGACAGCTCGGGGTGCTGGTGGACGTGGCTCTGCACGAACAGCGTGCACACCTCCGGGTCGAGGCCGGAGGCCACGAGCAGGAGGGTCAGCTCGAGGGTCTTGGCCCGCAGCTCGGCCGGGTCGCGGGGCAGGGTGAGGGCGTGGAGGTCGACCACGCAGAAGAACGAGTCCTGGGTGTGCTGGTCGTCGACCCAGTTCCGGACGGCGCCCAGGTAGTTGCCGAGGTGGATGTCGCCGGTGGGCTGGATGCCGGACAGGACTCTGGCCATGGGGCGATGGTATGCGGGGTCCGGCGGGGCCCGGCCGGTATTCTCGCCGGCGTGTCGTACGCGGTGCAGACCGACGTCTTCGAGGGGCCCTTCGACCTCCTGCTCCACCTCATCCTGCGCGACGAGGTGGACCTCTACGAGATCTCCCTCAGCCGCATCGTCGACGAGTTCCTGGCCCATCTCGACGGCGTGGCCGCGGCTCTGGATCTGGAGCTGACCACCGAGTTCCTGGTCATCGCCGCCACCCTGGTCGACCTGAAGGCCCGCCGGCTGCTCCCCGGGCCGGTCGACGTCGAGGTCGACGAGGAGCTGGCCCTGTTCGAGCAGCGCGACCTGCTGTTGGCCCGCCTCATCGAGGCCAAGACGTTCCGCGACGCCGGCAACGCCCTGGAGCACCTGGCCCAGGCCGCCGGCCGGTCCTGGCCTCGCACCGCCGGATTGGAGGAGCGGTTCCTCGCCTTGGCGCCCGACCTGCTCGCCGGCGTCACGCCGCCCGACGTCCACGCGGCATGGCTACGGGTGTCGGCGCCGGCGCCGCCGCCGCCCCGGGTGGCGCTCGACCACGTGCAGCCCGTCAAGGTGACCATGGAGGAGGCGGTGCAGGACCTGGTGTCCCGGCTCCCGGGCGCCGGCCAGCTGACGTTCCGGGCCCTCACCGAGGGGCTGTCCGAGCGGATCGAGATCATCGTGCGGTTCCTGGCCGTCCTCGAGCTCTACAAGCAGGGGCTGATCGACATCGGCCAGGCGATCACCTTCGGCGACCTGGAAGTGACCTGGGTGGGAGAGGAGGGCTCCGTCCTCGCCGGCATGGACACCTACGATGGCTAGCCCCCCCTGCGAACTGGTGACGTTTTCGGGGGTCCTGACCCCCGGATCTGTCACCAGTTGAGGCTCGGGTAGATGGCGAGCGAGGCGGCCCGCGCCGCGGAAGCGATCCTCATGGTCGCCGACGAGCCGGTGGAGCCCCAGCTGCTGGCTCAGCTGCTGGAGATCAGCCCGGCGCGGGTCGACGAGCTGTGCGAGGAGCTGGCCGCCGCCTACCAGGCCGAGGACCGGGGCTTCGTCCTGGCCCGGGTGGCCGGCGGCTGGCGCTTCCGGAGCCATCCCGACCTGGCGCCCTACGTGGAGCGATTCGTGCTCGACGGCCAGCCGTCCCGCCTGTCGCCGGCGGCGCTGGAGACGCTCGCCATCGTCGCCTACAAGCAGCCGGTGTCCCGGGCCCAGGTCGCCGTCATCCGGGGCGTGAACGCCGACGCCGTCGTGCGCACCCTGTGCCAGCGGGGTTACGTGGAGGAGGTCGGCCGAGACCCCGGTCCGGGCCAGGCCATCCTGTACGGCACCAGCCGGCTGTTCCTGGAGCGCCTCGGGGTCGACTCGCTGGCCGACCTGCCCCCCTTGGGCGACTTCGTCCCCGGGGCGGAGGTCGTGGAGGCACTCGAGCGGGGTCTGGGCGCCGACGACACGTGACCGAACACGAGGGCGAGCGCCTGCAGAAGGTGCTGGCCGCCGCCGGCCTCGGGAGCCGGCGGGCGTGCGAGATCCTCATCGAGGACGAGCGGGTCACGGTCAACGGCGAGGTCGCCGTCCTGGGCCGGCGGGTCGACCCCGAGGCCGACCGCATCGAGGTCGACGGGCTGCGGGTGCCGACCCGCCCCGGCCTGGTGACCTACCTGCTGAACAAGCCCCGGGGCGTGGTGAGCACGGCCTCGGACCCCCAAGGCCGGCGGACCGTCGTCGAGTTGGTGCCGGCGGAGCCCCGGGTATTCCCGGTCGGCCGCCTCGACACCGACACCGAGGGCCTGCTGCTCCTCACCAACGACGGAGACCTGGCCCACCGCCTCACCCACCCGTCCTTCGGCGTCGACAAGGAGTACCTGGCAGAGGTCGAGGGCAGCCCCACGCCGGCCGAGCTACGCCGGCTCCGCCAGGGCATCAAGCTCGACGACGGGCTGACGGCGCCGGCCAAGGCGTCGCTCACCGCACCCGGCGCCGTGCGCCTGGTCATCCACGAGGGACGGAACCGCCAGGTCCGGCGCATGCTGGAGGCGGTCGGCCATCCGGTGAGACGGTTGGTCCGCACCCGCATCGGCCCTCTGGCCGACCGCCGGCTCAAGCCGGGGGAGTGGCGGGTCCTGGAGATGGAGGAGGTCCGCGCCCTCGAAGCCGCCGCCGCGCCCCGCAGTAGATTCGAGGCGTGAGCCCCGCCGTGCGCGCCCTGCGAGGGGCGACCACCGTCGACGCCGACACCCCCGAGCAGATCAACGAGCGGGTCGGGGCGCTGGTAAAGGAGATGCTGGCCCGCAACGACGTGGACAAGGATGACCTGATCAGCGTCATCTTCACCGCCACCGACGACGTCACGTCCATGTTCCCCGCCGCCGCCGCCCGCGCCGTCGGTCTCGGCGACGTGCCCCTCCTGTGCGCTCGCGAGCTGGCCATCGCCGGCGGCACCCCCCGCTGCATCCGGGTGCTGATGCACCTGAACACCGAGCGCTCGCGGTCCGACCTGCGCCACGTGTACCTGGCCGGCGCCGAGGGGCTCCGCGATGACCTCCCTGTCTGAGCCCCGCCGGCGGGGGGCCGTCGTCGGCACCGGACTGATCGGCGGCTCGATCGCCCTGGCGCTGCGGAAGCAGGGCTGGCACGTGACCGGGCGCGACCTCGACCCGCAGCGGGCGGCCCAGGCGCTCGAGCAAGGCGCCCTCGACGCCGTCGGCGACGATCCTGCCGCCGAGCTGACCTTCGTCTGCGTCCCGGTGTCGTCGATCGCCGAGGAGGCCCGACGCGCCCTCGCCGCCGGCGGCGTGGTCACCGACGTCGGCGGGGTCAAGGCGCCCGTGGTGGCGGCGGTCGATCATCCCCGCTTCGTGGGCGGCCACCCGATGGCCGGATCGGAGCAGGAAGGCATGGACGGCGCCGACCCGTCGCTGTTCGAGGGGGCGACGTGGGTGCTGACGCCCATCGTCTCCACCGACGCCGACGCGTACACCCTCGTCCGCTCGATCGTGACCTCGCTGGGAGCCGACGTCGTCGCCCTGGCGCCCGAGCGCCACGACGAGCTGGTGGCCACCGTCTCCCACGTCCCCCACCTGGCCGCCGCCACCCTCATGGCCCTCGCCGCCGACGGCGCCACCGAGCAGGGCCCGATGCTGCGCCTGGCCGCCGGCGGCTTCCGCGACATGACCCGCATCGCCGCCGGCCATCCCGGCATCTGGCCGGACATCTGCGCCGAGAACCGCGACGCCATCGTCCAGGCCCTCGACCGGCTCATCTCCGCCCTGTCGGCGACGCGCGACCTCGTCGTGCTGGGCGACCGCCCGGGCCTGCTGAGGAACCTGGAGCGGGCCCGGGCGGCCCGTGTCAACCTCCCGAGCCGCGTCGCCCGCGACACCGCCCTGGTCGAGATGCGCGTCCCTGTGCCCGACCGGCCCGGTGTGCTGGCCGAGATCACCACCCTGCTGGGAGAGCTCGACGTCAACATCGAGGACCTGGAGATCGCCCACTCTGTCGAGGGTGAGCGGGGCGTGCTGGTCCTGGTGGTGCAGGAGGCGGCGGCCGGGGCCACCCGCACGGCCCTGCTGTCCCGCGGCTTCCACCCCGCGCTGCGGAAGCTCTCATGAACTGGTTGCACCTACCCGCGCCCACGGTGGTCAAGTGCAACCAGAACGGTGTGGGGGGCGCCCGGTGAGCTCCTTCACCGTCGCCGGCGGCCGTCCCCTGCGGGGTCGGGTCAACGTCCCCGGGGACAAGTCCATCTCCCACCGGGCCCTGCTCCTGGCCGCCCTCGCCGATGGCACGTCGGTCGTCCGGGGCCTCTCCGACGGCGACGACGTGGCCCGCACCCGCGCCGCCGTCGAAGCCCTGGGCGCCGGCGTCGACGGCGAGAAGATCACCGGCGGAAGGAGCCGCCTGCACGAGCCCGGCGACGTCCTCGACATGGGCAACTCGGGCACGGGAATCCGCCTGCTCGCCGGCCTGTGCGCCGGCTTCCCGTGGCTGACCGTCCTGACCGGCGACGAGTCGATCCGCCGGCGGCCGATGTCGCGGGTGGCCGAGCCGCTGCGGGCCATGGGGGCGCACGTGGACGGTCGCCGCGGCGGGCGCCTGCCGCCGCTGGTCGTGCGAGGCGGCGAGCTGCACGGCATCGACTACGACCTGCCGGTGCCCAGCGCCCAGGTGAAGTCGGCCGTGCTCCTGGCCGGCCTGTCGGCCGAGGGTGAGACCGTCGTCCGCCAGCCGGTCGTCACCAGGGCCCACACCGAGGAGATGCTCGCCGCGTGCGGCGCCGGTCCCGAGGTCAGCGACGACGGGTTGGTCGTGCGGTTGCGGCCGGCGCCGCTGCAGCCGTTCGAGCTCGACGTCCCCGGCGACCCCTCCCAGGCCGCGTTCTGGATCGTCGCCGCCTGCATCGTGCCCGGCAGCGACGTCGTGGTCGACGACATGTACATCGGTCCCGCCCGCACCGGTTTCCTCGACGTGCTCGAGCGGATGGGCGCCGACGTGGAGCGCGTGGGGGAGCGCAGCATCAGGGCCCGGTACTCGCCGGACCTGCACGGCACCGGCGTCCCGCCGGCCGAGATCGCCGCCCTGATCGACGAGATCCCCATCCTGGCGGTCGCGGCGACGGTGGCCCGCGGCGACACCGGATTCCTCGACGTCGGCGAGCTACGGGTGAAGGAGAGCGACAGGGTGGCCACCATCATCGAGGGGCTCGCCGGCATGGGGGCCGTGGCGATGGCCGACGGCTCCGGCCTGCACGTGCGGGGAGGGGCGACCCTGCGGGGCGGGAAGGTCCATTCCCACTGGGACCACCGCATCGCCATGGCCCTGGTCATCGCCGGCCTGGCAGCCGAAGGGACGACGGAGATCGAGGGTTGGGGCGCCGTCGCCACCAGCTACCCGGGCTTCCGGCGCGACCTGGAGCGGCTGTGCGGGTTGTAGCCATCGACGGGCCGGTGGGCTCGGGCAAGTCCACCGTGGCCAAGGCGGTGGCCCAGCGCCTCGACCTGCCGTACCTCGAGTCCGGCGCCATGTACCGGGCCGTGGCCTGGGCCGCCGTCAAGCGGGGTATCGAGCCGGAGGCGGGCGACGAGCTCACCGCCCTCGCCGCCGAGCTCGACATCGACGTCGGCGAGCGGATCGTCGTGGACGGCGAGGACATCACCGGCGAGCTCCGCAGCCCGGAGGTGGGCCGGGCCGTGAGCGCGGTGGCCGCCACCCCGGGCGTCCGCACCGAGCTGGTCCGCCGCCAGCGGGAGTGGGTGGAGGAGCACGGGGGAGCGGTCGTGGAGGGTCGCGACATCGGCAGCGTGGTGTTCCCGGACGCCGAGGCGAAGGTCTTCCTGACCGCCAGCGCCGCCGAGCGAGCCCGGCGCCGGTCGCTCGACGAGACCGCCGACGACCTGGCCCGCCGGGACCTGCTCGACTCCACCCGGGCGGTGTCGCCGCTGGTCGTGCCCCAGGGCGCCGTGGTGGTGGACACCACCGGCCGGGCCATCGAGGACGTGGTCGACGAGATCGTGGCCATGCTGCCGGCGGGATGAGGGCCTACGCCGTCGTCCGCTTCCTGATCTGGCTGGTGGCCAAGATCCTGTGGCGGATCAGCTTCGAGGGCCTGCAGAACATTCCCCGTAGTGGACCGTTCGTGCTGGCTCCGATCCACCGGTCCTTCATCGACTTCGGGCTGGTCTCTGCGGTCACCCGCCGGCCGATGGGGTTCATGGGCAAGGAGTCGCTCTGGAAGAACAGGTACTTCGGCGCCTTCATCACCCACCTCGGCGCCTACCCCGTGAACCGGGGCGCCCCCGACCGGGAGTCCCTGCGTCGCACCCTCGAGCTCCTGGCGGACGGCAAGCCGCTCGTCCTCTTCCCCGAGGGCACCCGCCGCAGCGGGCCGGTCATCGAAAACCTCCATGAAGGGGCGGCGTACGTGGCGGCCAAGGCCGGCGTACCGCTGATCCCCGTCGGCATCGGCGGCTCGGAGCGAGCGCTGCCCAAGGGCAAAGCCCTGCCCCGCCTGGTCAGGATCCACGTGCTCGTGGGGGAGCCGATGATCCCGCCGCCCATCGCCGAGGGCGCCCGCCACCCCTCCCGCCGGGCGATCAAGGACTTCACCGTGCATCTCCAGGTCGTGTTGCAGGACCTCTTCGACCGGGCCCAGCGGACCGCCGGCGTCGACGTCCCTGTCAACCAAAGCCCGCCGCCAGACGTGTAACCGGGCGTGGACGACGGGTTCGACGAGGCGTTCGACGAGCTCTTCCCCCGGGCGGTGCGCCTCGCCGCCCGTCTCCTCGGCAACCGGGCGGCGGCGGAGGACGTGGCGGCGGAGACCATGGCCCGGGCCTATGCCCGCTGGTCCAAGGTCTCCCGCCTGCCCTACCGCGACGGGTGGGTGCTGAAGGTCGCCACCAACCTGGCCATCGACCGCCTGCGGCGCCGGCCGCCCGAGGTCGTCCCGCCGCCGGCCGACGACTTCGAGGACGCCGTCCACCTGCGCCTGGCCCTCAACGCCGCCCTGCTGACGCTGGCTCCCCGCCAGCGTCAAGCCGTCTCCCTGCGCTACCTCGGGGGATTGTCCGACCGTGAGGTCGCCCTGGCCCTCGGTATCTCCCTCGGCAGCGTGAAGACGCACATCCACCGGGGCTTGCACGGCCTGCGCGCCTGTCTGGGCGCCGGCCTGGAGGAGGTGGTCCCCGTTGGCGTGGACTGAGTCCCGCTCACGCGACGAATGGCTGGCCGAGGTGCGCCGGCGGGGCGGACGGCTCCGGCGCCGGCGCCGGGTGGCCGCCGCCCTCGTCGGTGCCCTGGCGATGGTGCCACCCTTGAGCGTCGCAGCCGGCTTCCTGACCGCCGATCAAGGCCGCGAGCAGGAGGTGTCGGTGGCGGGGCCGGCGCCGGCGGGCGGGGCGAGCGGCCCCGTCACCGCCCGAGAGGTGGCGCCGGCACCGGGTATCACGCTGCCTGACGAGCCGGAGCCGGTCCAGGACCCGGCGGCGCCGACCACCCTCCCGGGACTCTCGCCGGAGAACCTCCACCGCCGGGCAGAACCGCCGGTGCCGGGCGACGGCGCGGTGACACAGGCTCCGCCCATGACCACCCCGCCCGCCGACGACCCGGTGGTGCGCGCCGCGACCACCCTGCCACCGCCGGCCACCACGGCCCCTCCCCAGCTCACGCCCAACCAGCCCACCGCCGGCGGGCTGTCGGCCGGCGCGCCCGGGAGCGCGCTGGCGCCCTGTCCGGCCGAGGGCCTCCAACTCGACGTCGTGCCCTCCAAGGCGACGTTCAGCCTCGGAGAGACGGTCAGCGGAATGTTCTTCCTCCAGACCGGTCGGGCCGGCGACTGCCGGATCACCCTGCCGGCGTCGTTCCGGATCGAGGACGTCGCCACCGGCAAGGTGCTGGGTACGGTCGGGGCCACCACTGAGTTGCCGAGCCCGGCCAGGGCGGAGCCCGGCAAGATGTACACCAGTACCTTCTCCTGGGATCAGAGCGACTGCTCGGGCGCCACGTGCGCCCAAGCTGCGCCCGCCCTGTACCAGGCCGTCGCCGTCTGGAGCGACGGCGGACCCTACCGAGCGTGGGGCGAATTCCGGGTCGCCGGGTGACAACCACGCTCTGAGGTCTTAGGATCACCAGTGGTGATACCCAGGCGGGTGGCCTTCCTCGGGCTGGCGGCATTGATCCTGGCCGGCGCCGGCATCGCCGCGGCCGCCACCTACGACGACGCTGACGACCCCCCGGCCGCGCTCGAGCAGCCACAGCCGGCGACCACCACCACGCTGTTCGTCGACCCGACGACCACCCTCGCCGTCGCGACCACGACGACCGCCCCGGCTCCCTCCACCACGGCGGCCAGCGGGAGGACGACGACGACGCGCCGGGGCGCCACCACCACGGCCAGGGCCGGCGCGACCACCACGACGGCTGCCGCCGCCCCCTGCACCAGTGCCCAGATGGAGGCTGCGGTCACCACCGACAAGGCGTCCTACGGCCAGAGTGAGCCGGTGAGGATCCAGAGCACACTCCGCAACCGCTCGGCGGTGACGTGTACCTACCCGAGCTTCGTCTTCTCGGCCGCCGTTCTCAGCCCCGCCAATGCCACCGTCACCGCCTTCGACCGGGTCGACGGGGCGCCGGGGGCGCTGGGAGCGGGCCAGCAGAACGAGGCCACGGTGACGTGGGACCGCCTTGGCTGCGCCCCCCAGCCGTGCACGCAGACCACTCCTGGCGAGTACACCGTCTCCGCCACCTGGAACTTCCCCGGTGGCCCCTACACGGTCACCAGGAAGGTCACCTTCACCTAACCGGCGGCGAGGGCGTCGAGCACGTCGCTGGCAGCCCTCTGGCGGTCATGGGCGAACGCGGAGCCCGCCCCCGGCGCCGCGCCCAGGGCCACCGACGCCACCGTGTCGAGCGCGGCCAGCAGCTCCCGTAGCTCCCGCGGCGGCGGGAAGTACTCGTCCTCGTTGGTGACGATGACCTCCTCGATCCCCTCCGCCGGATCCAGCCGGGCGATGACCGACCGGACCAGTTCCTCGGGCGCCGATGCGCCGGCGGTCACGCCGACCACGCCGGCGAGGTCCTCCGGCAGCTCGTCGGCGCTGTTGACCCGGTAGACCCGCTCGCAGCCGGCGCCGCGAGCCACCTTCTCCAGGGCGACGGTGTTGGAGGAGTTGGCCGACCCGATGACGACGATGGCGTCGGCCCGGGCCGCGATCTCGATCAGGGCCGACTGGCGGTTGGTGGTGGCGAAGCACAGGTCGCTGTGGGCGGGCATCCAGAGGTCGGGGAACCGCTCCCGCGCCGCGTCGAGCACGCCGGCCCAGTCCTGGTGGCTCAGCGTGGTCTGGGCCAGCAGGGCCACCGGCCCGCCCGGGTCGCGCAGCGCCGCCACCTGCTCCTCGGATTCGACAAGGTGGATGGCGTCCGGCGCCACGGCCATGGTGCCGACCGCCTCGTCATGGCCCTCGTGGCCCACGTAGAGGATGGAGAAGCCCTTGCCGGCCCGCACCTTCACTTCGTGGTGGACCTTGGTCACCAGCGGGCACACGGCGTCGACCACGAACCCGCCGCCGGCCCGCGCCGCGGCGACCACCTCGGGCGCCGAACCGTGGGCGCTCAGCATGAGCGGCGCCCCCGCCGGGACCTCTGAGACGTCGTTCACGAACACCACCCCGAGCTGGCGGAAGCGGTCGACCACCAGCCGGTTGTGGACGATCTCGTGGTAGCAGTACACCGGCGGCTCGAAGACCCTGACCATCCACCCCAGGGCCTTGATGGCCATCTCGACACCGGCGCAGAAACCGCGCGGCGCGGCCAGCAGCACCTTGTCGACGTCCACCCGGCCAGCCTACCGAGGGTTGTCCCGTATCCCGGCCACGGGCACCCGGGTCCTGCGGACCACGCCCGTGGCTGCCGGCGGGGACCCCAGCCCCGCCGGCCGCAGGTGAACCGATGAGGTACACCTATCCTGGTCGGCATGTCCCTGCCCCGGGTTGTTGCCGTCGCGCCCGGGTCGCCGGCGTCCCGGGCCGGGCTGCAGCCGGGCGACGAGGTGGTGTCCCTCGCCGGGCGCCGGCCCCGTGACGTCATCGAGTGGCGGCTGCTCACCGACGAGGCCGACGTCGACATGGAGCTGCGCCGGGGTGGGCTGGACTTCGACATCATGGTGGCCAAGGACGAGGGCGAGCCCCTGGGTGCCGAGGTGTCCTCCGCCCTGTTCGACAAGGTCCGCACCTGCGACAACCACTGCGACTTCTGCTTCATCTACCAACTGCCGCCGGCGCTGCGCCAGAGCTTGTACCTGAAGGACGACGACTACCGCCTGTCGTTCCTGTACGGGAACTTCACCACCCTGACCCGGTTCACCGAGATGGACCTGGAGCGGGTGGTCACCGAGCGCCTCAGCCCCCTCAACGTCAGCATCCACGCCACCGACCCCGACTTGCGGGCCCGGATGCTCCGCAACCGCCGGGGCGCCACCAGCCTGCGCTGGCTGCGGGCCCTCCTCGACCACGGCATCGTGGTCCACGGCCAGGTCGTGGTCTGCCCAGGGGTCAACGACGGCGCCGTGCTCGACGACACCCTCTGCGGCGTCCTCGACGAGTACCCCGAGCTGGCAACGGTGTGCGTGGTGCCCCTGGGCGTCAGCCGGTACAACACCGAGGCGGCCATGCGCCCGCACACCGCGGAGGAGGCGACGCAGGTCGTCGAATGTGTCGAGGACTGGCAGGACGTGTTCCTGTCGGTCCTGGGCCGGCGGATGGTCTTCGCCGCCGACGAGTACTACCTGCTCGCCGGCCGCCCGTTCCCGGACGCCGGCGCCTACGAGGGCTTTCCGCAGCACGAGAACGGGATCGGCATGGCTCGGGCCTTCGAGATGGAGTTGGCCGGGAAGGTCGAGGCCGAGTCGGGCATCGGGGTGCAGCCCGGGTTCTTCGCCTGGGTCGACGGCGCCCCGGCAGAGGGGTACCGGGCGCCCCGCACCGGCGCCGCGGCCGAGGCCTCGGCCAGCAACTCACGCCTCATCTCGCTCAGTCCCCGGCGGGACGCCCCCGTCGCCATCCTGACCGGCGAGTACGGCGCGGCGGTGATCGATCCCCTGGTCGCCGGCCTCGATGTGAGGGTCATCCCGGTGCCCAACAACTTCTTCGGCGGCAACATCGGGGTCACCGGCCTCCTCGTGGGATCCGACATCGCCCCCGTCCTGGCTGTTCAGCCGGAGGGCCACCGCTACCTGCTGCCCGACGTCTGCCTCTCCGGGGGCCTGTTCCTCGACGGCACCAAGCCCGAGGACCTGCCCCGCCCCGTCGAGATCATCCGGTCCGACGGCATCTCCCTACGTCAGGCACTGCAACTGTGAGTCTCCCCGTGGTCGCTGTCATCGGCCGCCCCAACGTCGGCAAGTCCACCCTCGTCAACCGCATCGTCGGCCGGCGGGAGGCCATCGTCGAGGAGCGCCCCGGCGTCACCCGCGACCGCAAGGAGCTGGAGACCGACTGGCGGGGCCGGCGGTTCATGATCGTCGACACCGGCGGCTGGATGGCCGGGGGGGACGGGCTCGACGCCAAGGTGAGCGACCAGGCCGAGCGGGCCATCAAAGGCGCCGACGTGGTGCTGTTCGTGGCCGACGCCGCCGTGGGCATCACCGAGGAGGACGACCGGGTGGCCGGCGTCCTGCGCCGGGCCAAGCGCCCGGTCGTGGTGGTCGTCAACAAGGTCGACAGCGAGCACCGGGAGACCGACGCCTGGGACTTCGCCCGTCTCGGCCTCGGGGAGCCCATGGCCGTCAGTGCCCTCCACGGCCGCCAGGTCGGGGACCTTCTCGACGAGGTGATCGGCCGCCTGCCCCCGGCGGGAGCGGAGGAGGCGCCGGCCGAGGACACCTCCAAGGTGCCGTCGATCGCCGTCGTGGGCCGGCCCAACGTGGGCAAGTCGACGCTGTTCAACCGCCTCATCGGCGACGACCGCTCCGTCGTCCACGATCAGCCGGGGACCACCCGCGACTCGATCGACACGGTCGTAGAGACCCCTGATGGGCCGCTGCGGTTCATCGACACTGCCGGCATGCGCCGCAAGAGCAGGATCGAGGAGGGGACGGAGTACTACTCCCTCGTCCGGGCTCTGCAGACCGTCGACCGGGCCGACGCCGCCATGCTGGTGATCGACGCCACCGAGGGCGTGACCCACCAGGACCAGCGCCTGGCCGAGCGGATCGACGCCGCCGGCAGCCCGGTGCTCATCGTCCTGAACAAGATCGATCTCCTCGACGCCGAGGGCCGGGCCGAGTTGGCCGAGCAGGTGGAGGACCGGCTGGCCTTCCTGGGCTACGCACCGGTGCTGAACATCAGCGCCCTCACCGGCAAGGGGGTCCACCGGTTGCTGCCGGCGATCCAGCAGGCCATCGAGGCCTACCACCGCCGGGTCCCGACCCGGGAGCTCAACGAGGTCGTCCAGGCCGCCCAGGCGGCCCAGCCCGCGGCCGGCGCCCGGGTGCTCTACGCCACCCAGGGCGCCACCGATCCCCCGACCTTCACCCTTTTCACCAACCGGAACCTGCCGGCGCCGTACCTCCGATACCTGGAGCGCCGCATCCGCGAGCACTTCGGGTTCGGGCCGACACCTCTGAAGCTCCGGGTCCGCAGCCGCACGAGTTGATTCGGCCGCCGGCGGCCAAGGTGTTCCCAGGCCCGCCGGCACGCTCTAGGATCCTCGGTGAGCATGGCTCGATACCCGATTCTGCTGGCCGTCTCTTTCGCCTGCTTGGTGGCCGCGGTCATTTGGGCCCGCTCCGCGCTACGGCTGGAGCGTTCCTGGCGGCGGCTCCTGGAAGGCAGTGGACCATCGGGGTCGATGGCAGTGAGCCTGGCCCGCTCCTCCTACCGCAAGGAGGTGCACACCACCATCCTCTACGTGGTGGTGGCCATGATCTCCGCCGCCGCCTCCTTCGCCGGCGGCTGGCCCCGGCTGATGCAGGCGTTGCTGGTCATCCCCGTCGCCATGACCCTGGTGTGGGGCCAGCGGTTCCTGGCCGAGGCCGACATGATCGAGGAGCGGGCCAGCCTGGAGCGCCGGGCCGAGGAGGTGCTGTCCCAGGAGAACCTGGCCCCCCGCCGCTGGGCCGCCCGGCTGGCGCCGGAGGACCTGCCGGAGTTCGAGGGCTTCGAGGTGGGCCGGGCGTACGAGGCCGGCACCGGGCTCATGGCCGGTGACTTCTACGACGTCACCCCCACCGGACCGAAGCGGGTGGCGGCCGTCATCGGCGACGTCTCCGGGCACGGCATCGAGCCGTCGATCACCGCCTTCCAGGTCAAGTACCTGCTGCGGGTGTTCCTGCGCCAGTACCGCGACCCCGCACAGGCCCTCGAAGAGCTGAACGCCATCATCTCGGCCCAGACCCGCAACGAGGAGTTCGTCTCCCTCTGCCTGGTGGTCTTCGACCAGGCCGCCGGTACCCTGCGCTACGCGTCGGCCGGCCACCCGCCGGCGTGGCTCTGGCACGACGGCGAAGTGCGTCCCCTGCGGTCGACGGGGCCCCTGCTGACGCTGAACCCGAAGGCGTCCTACAGCAGCCGCGAGGTCGCCCTCGACCCGGGCGACCTGCTCGTCCTCTACACCGACGGGCTGGCCGAGGCCCGGGCCGGGGGGCAGCTCTTCGGCGAAGAGCGCATCGCCGCCCACATCCGGCGGGACCCCGGCGTGGCCGCCGATGTCCTCTGCAAGTCGCTGCTGGCCGCGGCCCGGGACTTCGCCACCGGGCCCATCCGTGACGACGTCGCCATCCTTGCCGTCCGCCGCACCTGAGACCGGCAGTGCCGACGTGCGAGCAGTGTGACCACTACTGGCGGCCGGTCGAGCTAGGGGAGGGCGGCACCTGCCCGACCTGCGGCCAGGCGCTCGACACCACCCCCCCCAAGACGCCCTGGCACTTCAAGCTGCTGTTCGTGTCGGCCACCGTGTACCTGGGCTGGCGGCTCGTCCAGGGCATCAGCTGGCTGATCCACCGGATGTGATCAGCCCTCCAGGACGACGACCTGGGTCCCCTTCGGGACGGTGTTGGGGAACCACTCGGCGGAGTGCATGGGGATGCGCACGCAGCCGTGCGAGGCCGGCTCGGCGGGCACGGAGAGCGACCCGTGGATGGCGTAGCCGCCGACGAAGTACTGGGCGTTGTAGAGCCGGCCGTAGCGGCTCGTGTGCCAACCGGACTCCGAGCGGAACATGCGGAAGGTGCCCGTGGGGGTCGGTGTCTCGGAGGTCCCCGAAGACACGTTGAGGATCTTGTGCAGGCTGCCGTCCTGGTAGAGGAACAGGACCTGGCGGGCGAGGCTGACCTCCACCCGGCTGGGTTCACCGTTCGGCACCATCACCGCCGGGGGGTCGTTCGTGGCCATGATCCGGGCGGTCACGGCGTCGTCGAGCTTGCCGGTGCGGGCCAGGCCGTTCACCTTCTGGAAGGCCATGATGGCGTGGCCGGCAGCTTCGTCGATGTTCCCGTCGACCGGCCCGACGTCGTACTTGAGGGACTCCAGCTTCTGCTCGACCTGCAGCGGAGTCGGAGCGGCGGGCGCGGCGGCGACCTGAGGAGCCGGCGCCGGCGGTGGGGCGAAGAGGCCGGTTCCGAGCAGCCCTCCCTGGGCGCTCGCAGCGCTCGCGAACGTGAGCTGGCCGACGGCCGTCGCGAGGAGGAGGGCGGGGAGCTTCCTGGTCAGCGTCGTCTTGTTCATGGATCACCCCTTCCCCGGCCGGCGCCAGGGGATGCCTTTTCCTCCGCTGGGCTAGAGTCAGTGGCGGTACGGGCTGTGGCGCAGCTTGGTTAGCGCGCTTGACTGGGGGTCAAGAGGTCGGGAGTTCAAATCTCCCCAGCCCGACCACAAAAGAGCAGGTCAGGGGCTATGTCCTGACCTGCTCTTCTCGTTACGAACCGATCTGCACCACATCTGCACCACAAGAGCTTTCGGTGCGGTTCGCGAGCGGCCCGGTAGGTGCGCTCCAGGCCCTCGCTGAGGGCCTCGTCGAGCGCCGGGAACAGATGGCCGTAGGTGTCGATGGTGACCGTGATCGAAGAGTGACCGAGCCGTTCCATGATCGCCCGAGGGTGCGCGCCCTGGGCGATGAGGAGGGCAGCACAGGTATGCCTGAGGTCGTGAAAACGCAAGGCGCTCGGAAGTCCGGCGGCGACCACCGCCGGCTTGAACTGCCGGCGGTAGAACGCGTTGTGACGCAGCGGGTCACCTCGGGGCGACATGAAGACCAGGTCCGAGGCGCCGTTCGGCCGGGTGGCCAGGTATGCGCCGAGAAGGTCGCACAGGAATCGCGGGAGCCGCACCGTCCTGCGCTCGTGGCTCTTCGTTGGTCCGAAGTGCAGGCGACCGGCCGTGTCCTCGAGTGCTTCGGCCACGTCGACGGACCCGCGCAGAAGGTCGAGCCGCCCGCCACGGAGGCCGCCGAAAGACCACCGCCCTGGCCGCGGTGGCCGACGCCTTCGAGTCCGAGGGCTTCGAAGTCATCGGCAGCTCGACCTCGGGCCAGGCGGCCCGCACCCTGCGCAACGCCGCGGGCATCGAAGCCTCCCGCACTCTGGCCTCCCTCACCTGGCGTCTCGACCACGGCCAGCTGGCCCTCAGCGACCGCCACGTGGTCATCCTGGATGAGGCGGCCATGGCCGAGGACGCGTCCCTGCTGCGGCTGTTGCAGGCCGCCGGCGATGCCGGGGCCAAGGTGGTGATGGTGGGCGACCACCGCCAGCTGGGGGCGGTGGGCCCGGGCGGCGGCTTCGAGGCCCTGGTCTCCCGCTACGGCGGGGCGGTGCACGTGCTGGAGGAGAACGTGCGCCAGCGTGACCTCGCGACGCGCGTTGCACTGGAGCAGCTGCGGGCCGGCGATGTTGCCAGAGCTGTTGCCCATTACGCGCGCTCACGCTGCATTCGGCGGCACCGGACCGGGCAACCGCCCTGGAGGCCACGGTGGCGGGCTGGGCCGCCGACGTGGCCGAGGGTCGCAACGCGGCCATGTACGCCTGGCGCCGCGCCAACGTGGCCGAGCTGAACCGCCTGGGCCGGGAGGCGTGGCGGTCGATGGGACGCCTCGGCGCCGAGGAGCTCACCGCCCCGGGCGGCACGGCGTACGCCGTCGGCGATCGAGTGGTGGCGTTGGCCCCAGGCGCCGGCGGCACGGTCGTCACCTCCGAGACCGTCACCGTCATCGCCCTCGACGCCGAACAGCGGTCGCTGTCGGTGCGCATGGACGACGGAGGTGCCGTGCGCGTGCTGCGGGGCGACGAGGTCGGCGCCGACCGCCTGGCTCATGGCTACGCCGTTACCGTGCACCGCAGCCAGGGCGCCACCATGGAGCGGACCCACGCCCTGGAGGACGGCGGAGGCCGGGAGCTGGCCTATGTGAAGATGTGCCGGGCCACCGACCGCTCCACCGTCTACGTGGTCGCCGACTCGCTCCAGCAGGCCGCCGAGGACCTGCGCCGGGAGTGGAAGGCGGAGCGGCGCCTGACCTGGGCCATCGACCACCCGGCCGCCCCCGGCGGAAGCTGTCAAGCCGTTTGAGACAACTCCTCACCGTTTGGTCTGTATGAGTGCCTCCGGGGTTGGCTCGTTGATCCAGGCTGCGACGGGCAGCCTCGGCGGGACCGGCGGCTGGGAGAAGCGCT
>Ga0247713_1000112_pt1 | contig 57027 bp, 48 predicted proteins | sample 21E_NmetaG_FD_189936 | JGI IMG/M metagenome (GOLD analysis project Ga0247713, IMG submission 189936) | Soil microbial communities from hillslope of Landscape Evolution Observatory, University of Arizona, Oracle, AZ, United States - 2-1-E_N | ecosystem: Engineered > Artificial ecosystem >...
CCCCCCGCCCCTCACCTCCCGGTCCTAGACGCGGAACCCGCCCGTGACGCTCGGTGACAACTTTCCCGAAGTACTGGCGGCCGCGCGCACCGGTGCCGAGTGGGCGTGGTCCGAGCTGTACCGACATCTCGCTCCCACCGTTCTCGGTTACCTCCGACTCCGGGGCGCGCCCGATCCCGAGGACACGTTGGGGGAGGTGTTCCTCCAGGTCGTGACCGGTCTCGACAAGTTCGACGGCGGCGAGGCCGAGTTCCGCACCTGGGTGATGTCGCTCGCGCACCGGCGTGCCATCGACGCCTATCGCAGGGCCGCCCGCAGGCCGGCGGTCCCCGTGGGGGATGCGCTGGTCGATCTCGCCGGGGGGATCGAGGACGTCGAGGCGCAGGGTCTCGACCGCCTCCAGGCGGCGCGGGCGCTGCGGGTGATCCGGACGCTGTCGCCCGATCAGCAGGACGTTCTTCTGCTCCGCCTGGTCGCCGGCCTCACCGGCGAGGAGGTGGCCGAGGTCCTCGGCAAGCGCGTCACTGCGGTGAAGGCCCTTCAGCGGCGGGGGCTCGCCGCGCTGCGCAAGAAACTCTCCGATCAGGGCGTATCCAGATGAGCAGCCCCGACGATTACGAAGTGATGCGTGAGCTGCGAGGGATTTCCGACCGCGATATCGAGCGCCTCCTCGACGGAGAGGTGCTCGGTGACGCCGACTTGGACGATGTTGCGATCCACCTGCGGAACCTGCGGGCCGTGAGTGCGCAGGCTCCGGGGGATGCGGTCGCTACTCGTCATGTTGCCGCCGTGGTTGCCGCAGCCCGCACCCGTGCCCACGGCGCCGCCCCCCGCGGGGCGGCGCCGCCCTTCACTCCCGCCGGCGCTCTTCTGCGCCGGGTGAAAACCGCAGCCGCCGGGGTTGCCGCCGCCGCCGTAGGGCTCACCGGCGCCACCACCGGGCTCGCCTATACCGGAGTCGACCTTCCCGGTCGGGCGGCCGAGCGGGCCGTCGAGGCGGTCCTGAGCGTCGAGCTACCCAACCAGGACGTTGCCGAGAATCGCGCCTCCGCCGGCGTCGTCGCCGACCGGGTTCGCGCAATCATCGCCGCATGGACCGAGGAGGCTCGGGGCTGCGAGTTCGGACAAGCCGTGTCGGGCGCCGCTCGCGGCGAAAACGAGGTCCGCCCGGCCGAAGATCCGTGCACGAACGACGGCAACACCACCGCTAAGGGAAGCAAGGCCACGGGCGAGGAGAAGTCGGCCGCCGGCAAGGCCCGCGCCGAGGAGGCGCGCGCACGGGCGGAGGAGAGGGCCGCAAGCGGCCGGGCCAGGGGTGCCGAAGGCAGGTCGAATGGTCCCGAAAAGTCGACCGCCGGCAGGGCGACCGCCGAGGAGAAGTCGTCGGCGGGACGGGCGACCGGGAACGAGAACTCCACCGGCGGGCAGTCGACCGCCGACGAGAAGTCGAGCGCGGGGCAGTCGAACGCCGAGGAGAACCCCGGCGGCGATCACCCCACGGGTGAGGACCGTTCCTCGGAAGGCAGGGCGACCGCGGAGCAGAAGTCGTCCGCCGCCCAAGACCGCGCCGGCGGAAGTCAATGACCAAAAAGTAGCTGCACCGTGCCCCGAGCGGCCTCGCCTTCAGCGGCGGGGCCGCTTGCGTTTGTGTCCCACCGTCCGCGTAAGCTATCGAACACTAGTTCGATACAGGGAGACGTCGTGAGGCCGAAGCACGAGGTGGAGCGAGCCAAAGCGCTCTTCGATCAAGGCCTGAACGACTGCGAGATCGCGCGGGCTATCGGAACCGGCAGGCACAACGTCCGCTACTGGCGAACCCACGGGTGGGAGGTTGGAGCCTACGCACGCTCCGGTGGTCACTTCGTAAGCGATTGCCCACGCTGCGACGGCCGAGGGCTGGACGAGCGCTCCTACTCATACCTGCTCGGCCTGTATCTCGGAGATGGATCGATTTCAAGGTCACCGGGCAAAATCGTGTTCCGCCTCAGGATCGTGCTCGATCAAAAATATCCGATCATCATCGGCATGGCCGCGGACGGAATCGTTGCCGTTCGTGCCGGAGGAATCAACTGCGTAGGGTTCGCTCAGAAGCTGGGATGTATCGAGGTCTACGGTTTCTGGAAGCACTGGCCTTGTTTGTTCCCCCAGCACGGGCCCGGCCGCAAGCACCTCCGGACGATCGTCTTGGAACCGTGGCAGGACGCGATCCTCTATCGATATCCACGTGAGGAGTTGTTACGTGGGTTGATCCATTCTGACGGCTGTCGTGATCTCAACGTGGTCAACGGCAAGAGCTACCCACGCTATTCGTTCACCAACAACTCGTCGGAGATCAAAGCCATCTTCTGTCGTGTGTGCGACCGCCTCGGCGTCCACTATACGCGGCCATCTTGGAAGGCCGTGTCGATCTCGCGCGACGTCACGACGTGGAGGCGCTTGACACGTTCATCGGGCCCAAGACATGAACGGGCTAAACTTGCAGCACAAGCCCCGGTGCCGGAACTGGAATACGGAATAGACTCAAAACCTATCGGCCTTCGGGCCATGTGGGTTCGAATCCCACCCGGGGCACCTACGGTATTACGCTGTCACACGCGGTGGCACAACGCGATCTGCCTTCCAACGCGCCGGGGCACCTTTCACTTCGCCTTTCGGCCGCATTGCACGAGCGCCTCACCACTGCGGCACGCACCACGACCGGCGAGAACCGGTCGCGTCTCGCCGCGCGCCTCATCGACGAGGGCCTCCGGATGGACGCACATCCGGACATCGTCTTCAGGCCGGGTCCACGTGATCGCCGGCCGGGCCTCGCCGGAGGCCCCGACGTGTGGGAGGTAGCCCGAGTGCTTCGGGATAGCACGGCCGGCGGCGGGGCCGCGATCGACAGGGCGGCCGAGCCGACGGGCCTTGCCGTCCATCAGGTTCGCATCGCGGCGCGCTACTACCCGGAGTTCACCGACGAGGTCGATGCGTGGATCGCGGAGGTCGACCGTGAAGCCGAGGAGGGGTATCCGCACCGGGCCGCCCGGTGAAGCTTCTAATCGACGAGATGTTCCCCCCAACGATCGCAAGGTAACCGCGTTGAGCGACCTCGTCGCCGAGAGAGGTCGTCCGCCGGCGTCGAACCGCGAGATCTCGCTGTGACTCCACTTCTTTCGACGGTGGGTTGCGGCGCTATATTGGTGCTTCTTCTGCTGACGGGAGGGAGCCGTGAATCTCGACCTCTTCGGGGACGTCAACTGGCTCGCGGTGATCGTCGCCGGCGCCGTCTACTTCGCGTTCGGCGGGCTGTGGTTCATGGAGTCCGTCTTCGGCAAGACGTGGAGCCGGGCGATGGGTTGGGATATGTCGGAAGATGCCGAGGGGCCGGGGCCGGAGCTCTACGTCGGCCCGCTGGTCTCATGTCTCCTGGGTTCGATCGCGCTCGGGCTTCTTGCCCGTGCGACGGACTCGAACACGGCCGGCGAAGGCGTCTTCCTCGGGCTAATCGTGGGGATCGGGATCGCCGGCTCGGTCCTGTTCGTGACCGGCGTGTTCGACCCGAAAAAGCCACAGCCGATGACGTGGTTCGCGGTGAGCGCCGGATACCACGTGGTCGGGCTCGTCCTCGCGTCGATGATCCTGTCGGCGTGGCAGTAGGGCCGTCCCCGGCCCCACCGCTGGCCCACCGTGCGTCCCATATACTTCTCCGCCCTATGCATATCCAGAAGCGCTTGTCGCAGGTCGGGGATCGCCTGTCGCAGATCCGCGAGGACCTCCGCATCGTGGAGGAGCAGCTGCTCTTCCAGATGGACGTCCTCGAGGAGGCGAAGACCCGCATGCTGGTCTCGGAGAACCCGGTCGCGGACCGGGAATTCCGGATCGCGCGCGACGATCACGAGCGGCTCGTCCGCCAGCGCGAGGGCCTCACTGAGGAGATCGCGGATCTCCAGCAGGAGCAGGACCGGCTTCTGGATCTCATGCTGAACGTCTAGACCGAATTTCGAGGGGAGTCGGCATCATGGCCACCGCGACGCCCGCACAGCCGAAAGTGCTCATCGCAGAGGACGAAGCGATCATTCGACTCGACCTCAAGGAGATGCTGGAGGAGGAGGGCTTCGACGTCGTCGGCGAGGCTGCGGACGGTGATGCCGCGCTGCGCCTGACGAGGGAGCGGACCCCCGACCTCGTGATCATGGACGTGAAGATGCCCGGCATGGACGGCCTGACCGCGGCCGAGCAGATCGTCGCCGACGATCTCGCCGCGGTGTTGGTCCTGACCGCGTTTTCGCAGAAAGACCTCGTCCAGCGGGCGGCGGAGGCCGGCGCGCTCGGCTACCTCGTCAAGCCCTTCCAGAAGTCCGACCTTCTGCCGGCGATCGAGATCGCGCTGGCGCGGCATGCAGAGCTGGCGTCGGTGCGGCAGGAGAGCCGCTCGCTCGAGGAGCAGCTCGAGACCCGGAAGCTCGTCGACCGCGCCAAGGGGCTGCTGATGGACGCGGGGGGAATGACCGAGGCGGAGGCGTTCCGGCACATCCAGAAGCGGGCGATGGACCGGCGCATGTCGATGCGCGCGGTGGCAGAGGAAGTCCTGCGGCAATCGTCGCCCGCCGAATAGGCGGCTTCTGCGACACGTGTAGTAGTGGCGGCGACCGATTCGTGCAGAAACTGGAATTTCTGCGGCTGCGATGGTGGACAAGCGGCCGTGGGTCGGTAAGATAGCGCCCGATTCCCGCGCGGGGACGGGTGGCCTTCCACACGATGGGATGCCGGTCGTGTCGAGACTCGGGACGAGGTCCGTTGTCACGAATAAGGGGGAGCTGGATGAGAAGGTCGAAGTGGTTCACGCTGCTCGCCATGCTGTTCGCGCTGTCGCTGGTCGCCGCCGCATGTGCGGACGACACCGAAACCGATCCAGGCGACGGGGGTGGCGGCGCGCAGGCGGAATGTGACGCCGACGAGTTCGGATGCGTCGAGATCGCCGAAGGCTCTCCGATGACGCTCGGAACGCTCCTCGTCATCACCGGAGAGAACGCCTCACTCGGCCTCGACAGCCAGCACGGTGTCGAGCTGGCCGCCGACTACTACGCCGACGAGAGCTTCGACGGCTCCCCCGGCGAGGTCCTCGGCCATGCGATCGAGTTCGATCACCAGGACGACCTGTGCTCGCCCGAGGGCGGCACCACCGGTGCGCGCGCGCTGGCCTCCAACGAGGCGGTCGTCGCGGTCATCGGGACGTCTTGCTCCGGAGCGGCCGAGCCCGCCGCCCCGATCCTCTCCGAGGAGGGCATCGTTCTGATTTCGCCGTCGAACACGGCCCCGTCACTCACCGACCCGGAGACGCACGAGCCGTTCTACCTCCGGACCGCGCACAACGACCGGATCCAGGGATCCGCCATGGCCCAGTTCGTCGGCGAGGAGCTCGGGCACAAGACGGCGGCGACCATCCACGACGGCTCTCCGTATGCCGAGCAGCTGCAGCAGGTGTTCGCCGACACGTTCACGAGCGAGTACGGCGGCGAGATCACGAAGCAGGAAGCGGTGCAGGTGGGTCAGAAGGACGTCACGCCGGTGCTCACGAGCATCGCGTCGGACTCGCCCGACTTCCTTTACTTCCCGGTGTTCGTCGCCGAGGGTGGCCTCATCACCGCTCAGGCGCGCGAGACCGCCGGCCTCGAGGACACCGACCTCGGCGGCGCCGACGGAATCCTGACGCCCGACTGGATCGCCGCGGCGGGCGAGGAGAACGCGGAGGGTGCGTACCTCTCGGGCCCGGACCTCGAGTTCTCCGGCGACTTCTACGAGGCCGAGTTCCTGCCGGCGTACGAGGATCAGTTCGGCGAGCCCACCTCGGTGTTCCACGCCCACGCCTTCGACGCCACGATGATGGTCCTGACGGCGGTTGAAGACGTTGCCATCCAGGAAGGCGGCACCACGTACATCCCGCGCACCCAGCTCCGGGACGCCCTGTTCGACATGCAGCACGACGGGATCACCGGCGCGCTCGAATGCGACGAGAACGGCGACTGCAACCAGGACGCGACGATCTCGGTGAGCGTCGTCGAGAACGGCAAGTTCAAGCGCATCTGGCCGGAATAGGCGAGGCGCATATCAGACGAGTGTGACGGCTGCGGGTGGGTCCGAGAGGGCCCACCCGCAGTTCGTCTGGGCCCTAACCCGCCGCTCGCTGTCGGGATAGGGTGTTCCCGTTTTCTGGCAGGGATCACGTGGTCAGTCCTTACCGGCGGAGAGGAATGATGCATGCGGTTTGCCTTACCTGAACGGCTCTCGCTCCAGAAGATCGTCCAGCTGGTCCTCGGGCTCCTCTTGGCCGTGATCGTCCTCGTGAGCTCGATGAAGACCATCAACACGGGGAACTTCTCCGGATCGCAGTGGCGGAGCTTGGTCGTCAGCGGGATCGCACTGGGCAGCATGTACGCGCTCATCGCGATGGGCTACACGCTCGTGTACGGCATCCTGTTCATCATCAACTTCGCGCACGGCGAGGTCTTCATGGCCGGGGGCTACACCGCGTTCTTCGTCGCGCGCGCATTCAGCGACTCGGGATTCCTCGCCGAGAACCCGATCATGTCGCTGATCGTGGTGTTTGCGGTGGGCATGCTCGTGTCGATGTTGATCGCGATCACGCTCGAGCGCGTCGCCTACAGGAGGCTCCGCGGCGCGCCGAGGCTCGTTCCTCTGATTACCGCGGTGGGCGCGTCGCTGTTCCTCCAAAACACGTTCCGCGGTCTGTACGGCGCCCAGGTGCGGGCCTATCCGGAGGTTGAGATGCTCTCCGGCTCCGTCTCGATCTTCGGAATGCCCGTCGGCAAGCTCAGCCTGCTCACCATCCTGCTCGCCGCCGTCCTCATGTTCACGCTCTTCACTTTCATCACCAAGACCAAGACCGGGCGCGCCATGCGCGCGGTGGGCGAGGACAAAGAGATCGCGTCGCTCATGGGGATCGACGTCGATCGCACGATCGTGCGGACCTTCGCGATCGGGGGCCTCCTGGCCGGCGCCGCCGGGGTCCTGTGGGGGCTGATCTTCCAGGTCGGTTTCTTCATGGGGTTCTTTCCCGGCATCAAAGCGTTTACCGCGGCCGTCCTCGGCGGCATCGGCAATGTCGTCGGCGCGGGACTCGGCGGGCTCACGCTCGGCGTCCTCGAGTCGGTGGCGCCGAACCTGTTGCTCACCGGATGGGACGTCCCGTCGCCGAATCAGCTCACCGACGTCATCGCATTCACCGTGCTCGTGTTCGTGCTGATATTCAAGCCCGGCGGCATCCTCGGCTCCGATGAGGCGGAGAAGGTGTAATGGACAAGAAGAAGATTTCGCTTCCCCGCCTGGCGCTGAAGTTCGGCCTCATCGCCGGCGTCGCGATCGTCTACTGCGCCGTCGTCGGGATGACCGACCGGTTCACCGGGCGAACGATCGTGAACGAGGTCATCAGTCTGGGGGATTTCCTCTTCGTCGCATTTGCCCTGGTGGCCGGCTATGCGGTCGCCAAACCCCGCGCCCTGCCCGGCGACCTCGTCCCCGACCGGGCGCGCCCGCCCGCGGTGGCCTACGGCGCGCTGGCCGGGGTGATCGCCGGCCTCGTGACCGCCCTGTTCCTCGTCATCGCCAACTCCGTCAACTTGCGGCTGGTCTTGATCAGCGTCACCGAGACCCTCATCGACAAGATGTCCTATGGCGGCAGCGTCGGCTCCGCGCTCGTCTATATGACGCTGGGAGGGGCGCTGCTCGGCGCCGTCGGCGCCTCTCTGTGGCTGTTGCGGGAGCGCGCGCGAAACACTCTGATGATCGCGTTCGTCACGACGATCGTGTTCAGCCTCGGGGAGCCGCTGCTGCGCCCGATCCTCACGACACTGCTGCTGAAGGTCCGGCTCACCACGACGTGGCTCTTCTTCGGAGGCGGTCTGTCGCGCGTGGGAGCCGTTGTCGTGTTCGTGACCACCGCTCTCATCTACTACTTCTGGAAACAGAGGGGCGGAGAGGTTCGGGGACGGATGCAGGAGTTGCCCGAGGCACAGCGGAAGGGCATCCGCATCGCCGCCATCGTTTTGCTCATCGCGTTTCTTCTTTACCTCCCCAACCTCCTGACGTCGTTCCTCGCGGAGGTCCTCGGGACGGTGGGGCTCTACATCATCCTCGGCCTCGGGCTCAACATCGTGATCGGCTACGCCGGACTGCTCGACCTGGGGTACGTCGCGTTCCTCGCGGTCGGCTCGTATACCACCGCCATCTTGATCTCGACCCGTCATCCGTGGGGGTTGGAGTGGAGCTACTGGATGTCGATTCCGATCACGATCCTGGTCGCGATCGTGATCGGCATCATGATCGGCGCGCCGGTGCTGCGATTGCGCGGCGACTATCTCGCGATCGTTACCCTCGGATTCGGTGAGATCGCCCGCATCATCGTTATTTCGGACTGGGCTCGCCCCGTTCTCGGTGGCGCGCAGGGGATCCTCGGTATCCGGGCGCCGGCGATCGGCGACCTCGAGATCCGGGACCCGGAGAAGCTTTATTACGCGATCTTGATATGCGTGTTGTTGGTCGCGTTCATCTCGATCAGGTTAGCCGCGTCCCGAGTAGGGCGGGCGTGGAACGCGATGCGCGAGGACGAACAGGTCGCCGAGGCGATGGGGATCAGCATCATCGGCTACAAGCTGCTCGCGTTCGCCACCGGCGCCGCTCTCGGATCGATCTCGGGAATCTTCTTCGCGATCAAGCTGGGATCGGTGTTCTCGAACAGTTTCAACATCATCGTGTCCATCAACGTGCTCGCGCTGATCATTCTGGGGGGCATGGGCTCGATTCCCGGAGTGATCGCGGGTGCGTTCGTGCTCGTCGGACTGCCCGACCTCCTGCGAGAGTTTGCCGATTTCCGACTGCTCATCTACGGAGCGATCCTCGTCGCCCTCATGTTGTTCAAGCCTGAAGGTCTTATCCCGAGCAAGCGCCGCAAACGCGAGCTGCACGAGCGCGAATCGGAGGAGGAGCAGTATGAAGAGCGCGCCGGAGGGGGCGGCACCGAGCCGGTCATCTCGACCAGTTGAGGAGCGATAGCCACATGAGCCTTCTGGAAGTTACGGCATTGACCAAGCGATTCGGCGGCCTCACCGCCGTCGACAGCGTCGACTTCCACGTGGACCAGGGCGAGATCGTCGGCGTGATCGGACCGAACGGAGCCGGCAAGACGACTCTGTTCAACATCGTCACCGGCTTCTACGACCCGGATGAAGGGGAGATGCGGTTCGACGGGAAAAGCCTGATCGGTCTCAAGCCGAACCAGGTAACCAAGCTAGGGATCGCCCGCACGTTCCAGGCCATCCGGTTGTTCCCGGCCATGACCGTGCTGGAGAACGCAATGGTGGGTCAGCATTGCCGAACCCGCGCCGGTTTGCTGGGGGCGGTGGTGCGCGGCCCGCGCACCCGCGCCGAAGAACGTCAGATCGAAGAGCGCGCACGGGATGCACTTGGGTTCTTCGGGAACCGCCTCATCTCCAATGCCGACGAGCTTGCGTCCTCGCTGTCCTACGCGGACCGGCGCCGGCTGGAGATAGCACGCGCCATGTCCACGGGTGCCAAGCTGTTGCTGCTCGACGAGCCGGCGGCCGGCATGAATCCGTCGGAGAAAGAGGGGCTCGTCAAACTGATCGGCCGTCTTCGCGACGAACGTAACTACGCGGTCGTGCTCATCGAGCACGACATGCCCGTCGTGAAGAACGTTTCCGATCGGGTGGTTGCGCTCGACTACGGCAAGAAGATCGCCGACGGCACGTATGCCGAGGTGGCGAGCAACGAACGCGTGATCGAGGCATACCTCGGGGCGCGCCACGAGGAGAGTGCATGAGCGACGGCGGCGACGACAAGACGCAGAAGCCGGGCAACCCGACGGGAGCGGTCGAGGACCCGGTTGCCACGAAGGGCAACGGCAAATCCCAGGGCGATCCCGTGCTGGTGATGGAGAACGTCGACACTTATTACGGTGTGATCCAGGCGCTGCGCGACGTGAGCGTGGAGATTTTCCCGGGAGAGGTCGTGTGTCTTCTCGGTTCGAACGCAGCCGGAAAGACCACGACGCTCAAGACCATCCTCGGGATGACGCCACCGCGCGAAGGCAAGGTCTACCTCCACGGCGAGCGGATCGACGGGAAGAAGACGACGGACATCGTGTCTAGGGGCATCACCATGGTTCCGGAGGCGCGCCGTCTGTTCGCTCGGATGACCGTCAAGGAGAACCTCGAGGTGGGGGCGCAGCTGCGCAACGACAAAGAGGGAATAGCGCGCGACCAAGCGCGCGTCCTCGAGATCTTTCCGCGGCTCCAGGAGCGCATGTCGCAGAAGGCGGGGACGTTGTCCGGCGGCGAGCAGCAGATGCTGGCGATGGGCCGAGCGCTCATGGCGAACCCGAAGGTGCTGTTGATGGACGAGCCGTCGATGGGCCTCGCCCCCATCCTGGTCGAGCAGGTGTTCAATACGATCAAAGAGATCAACGAGCGCGGGGTCACGGTCTTTTTGGTCGAGCAGAACGCGCACATGGCACTCGAGATCGCCGACCGCGCTTACGTGCTGCAAACCGGGAGCGTCGTCCTCGCCGACTCCGCCAAACGCCTCCTCAACGACCCCAAGATGCAGGAGGCGTACCTCGGCGAAGTGACGTAGCACCCGCGTGAGGTACATAACGGCGGAAGATCTCGAGAAGATCCTTCCGATGAAGGCGGCCGTCGACGCCCTGGAGGCCGCGTTCGGCGACGCCTCCTCTCCCGAAGCACCGCAGCGGATGCACGTGGCCGTTCCCGGCGGGACGCTGCTGTTGATGCCGGCGGCCGGTGAGATGGGCACGGGAGTCAAGCTGGTGACGCTCAATCCCTCTAACCCCGGCCGCGGATTGCCGTTCATTCACGGCGCATACATGCTGTTCGCACCCGAGGACCTGGCGCCCGAGTGCGTGATCGACGGCGGCGCGCTGACGGCGTTGCGGACGGCTGCGGTTTCCGGCCTCGCCACGCGTTACCTGGCCCGGGGCGATGCCGAGCATCTCGTGATCTTCGGTGCCGGAGTCCAGGGGCATTCCCACCTCGATGCAATGGCGGCGGAAGGCCGACTCCGGCGAGTAACGGTCGTGTCCCGGACGTTGGAACCGGCCGAGGCATTGGCGAGCAGAGCGCGCTCACTGGGCTTTGAAGGAGCAGTCGGAGACGCCGGCGCCGTCGCCGCCGCCGACATCGTCTGCACCTGCACGACCAGCAACGACCCAGTCTTAGACGGCTCGTTGCTCCCAGCCGGGTGTCATGTAAACGCGGTCGGTGCCTATCAGCCTCACACCCGCGAACTCGACGACAATGCCGTCCTGCGCGCGAAAGTCGTGGTCGAGACCCGGGAGGCGGCGCTCGAGGAGGCGGGGGACCTTTTGATCCCGATCGAGGCGGGCGTCATCACGCGCGAGCACATCGTGGCCGAACTGGGAGAGGTAGTACGCGGCCAAGTGGTTCGTTCGAGCGATGACGACGTTACCGTCTTCAAGTCGGTCGGGGTCGCGTTCGAGGATCTCGTTCTGGCGCGCGCCGTGGCCGACCGGATGAAGTCGTGAACGACGCGCAGGTGGTGGTGGTCGGAGGCGGCATCGCCGGAGCGGCGACTGCACGTGACCTCGCGAAGAGCGGCATCGAAACGCTGCTGCTCGAACAGTTCACGCTCGGCCACACGCGCGGGTCGAGCCACGGGACATCGCGTATCTTTCGTTTCTCCTATTCCGATCCTCATCTGGTGCAGGACTGCATGGACTCGCTTCCCCTGTGGCGCGACCTCGAAGAGGAAACGGATGCGGTCCTCTACACGCGCACGGGCGGTTTCGATGTGGGTAGTCCGGCCCCCAATCACAAGGCTGCACTCGAGAAGTGCGGCGCCGTTTGCGAGTTGCTCGACACGGGCGACGCGGAGCGCCGGTATCCCGGGGTCCGTTTTCCGCGCGATGTTCCCATCCTTTTTCAGCCCGATGCCGGGATCAACCATGCAGACGCCGCGGTGCGAGCGTGTGTTGATTCCGCCCGGGCGCACGGCGCAACGGTGCGCGAGGGGGCGCGCGTAGAACGCGTCGAGCAGACCGATCGGGGGGCGACGCTTCACACCGACGGCTCCCGTGTGGCCGCACAAGTCGTCGTCGTCACCGCCGGCGCGTGGGCCAGGCCGCTGCTCGCCGACTGCGGGATCGAACTCGCCGTCACCTCGACGCGCGAAACGGTCGTCTACTACCCGTTCGAGGGCGGCCCCGCGGCTCCGTCGGTCGTCGAATGGGAGGCGGCGCCGCCTTTCTTCTCGCTCTTGGCTCCCGGCGTCGGATTGAAGGCGGGACGGCACCACGCGGGGCCGGTGATCGACGACCCCGACCGGCACGGTGAACCCAGTGAAAAGACGATCGAGGCGGTAACGGAATGGGTGCGAGAACGCTTTCCCGGGGCGGAGCCACAGCCCGCTGCCGCGGAGACCTGCCTCTATACGAGCACCCCCGACGAGCAGTTCGTGCTGGCGCGCCGCGGCCGAGTGGTGGTTGGCTCGGCGTGCAGCGGCCACGGCTTCAAGTTCGGACCGCTCACGGGCCGGCGCCTCGCCTCGTTGGCGCGGGAGGTTCTGTAGAGGACGTGTGAGATCGTCCCCTCGAGGCAATCCCTACCTCGGCGCCGGCGGTGACGATGATCTGTAGCCCCGATTCCAGACTCGTGTACACCTCGCTATCGAGTACGGCTACGGGGCACTCGGTTCCGTACAGTTCGTTTGCCACCAGCGCCCCCAAGAAGACGATCGCGTCCGGTTCTCGCAGCAGGATCGCCGCCGGACCCACTTTCGCCCTCAGCGCCTCGGCGAGTACGGTGCTCGAGGACGACGATCCTCGGCCGGACGGCATCGCGAGGACGCGGGCGGTGACGGATGCTCCGGCCTGTGGATGGTGACGGTCGATGATCGTGCCGGTGGACGGGTCGAGCCCACCCCAAAAAGACAGCGGCTCGTCGAGGACGAGAAGCTTTCCTTCGGCGCGCCCGGCGAGCAACGTCCGGCTAGTTCCAGATGCCCGTGTCACGCCACACTCGTCCTTCGATCCCGGACCGGACACACTCGCGTGTGGTCGCGAAGATCACTTCCACGCCGAGATTTCCGGGTGCGTACCACGCCCACTTTGCGGAGTCCGTCATTGCTACCCCGTTGCGCTTCTTCAGGATCGGCGTGATGTACGTGCACGTGTCGGTGACCACTTGTACGCCGACTCGCCTAAGAGCCCCGGCTACGGAAGCGTCCTCGGCTCGGGCAAGCACATCGCGCGCCGTACTCACGTAGAAGTCCACGTTGTCGTGAACACGGTCGTTGCCGAATAGAGTGGCGATCCGCGCGAGCTCGTCGAGCGATGCATGCGGCGTTCCGAGGCTGACGGTCGTCACGTCGGTGCGACCCGTCGACGTCAGTTCGTCACGCGCGGTCCGCAGCATCGCGCGGCCGACATCGATCGTTTCGACGGAGCCGGCGGCGACCGCGTCGAGCGACGGCGCCTCAGGAGTGATCCCGATCGCATGGAAGAGGCCGACGGCTCCGGACGAGGCGGCGGCCGCCCCCAGAGCCTTGAGACGATCCTCCGATACGGCGGCCGGCAGCCCCTCGATCGCGGGTACTTCGTGGCCACTCCGCCGCCCTATGAGGTGCCCGAGGACCGGGTAAAAAGCGTCCTCGTCGAGAAGATGGTCGGCTCCCACCGCATCCAGCCGGAAGAGCAACGTCGCCTTGCGATTCTCGCTTCGGTGAAGGCCGGCGTCGGGAACCCGACCGGTCACCGCGGCGCAGATATCGATGAAGTCCCCGTAGCGGTCGGTGCGCGCTCCTATAACCGAGTTGCAGAAGACGATCGCATTCGACTCCGCCCACGCGACATGCTCTCCGAACGTCGGTCTGTCGACGAGTTGGTAGGGAGCGCACGTCCACGTGGCCCGGCACCCCATCTCGACGTAGAGGTCCATGAGGTTGCGTGCCTCCGCGGCCGTTGCGGCGTCTCCTCGGTAGAGGTGCGGATGGAGGAGATCGAGCGACGATACGTTGAGCGTGGTCGGGATCGATACGCGTGCGCCGCCGGCGACCAGTCGCCGGGCGAAATCCAGTCCCGCGCGCCCGTGATAGAGGCAGGAATCGATGTGGGCGCCGGTGACGCTCCTCAGCCGGCGCGCCCCTTGCACCGCCGCCGTCCGGACGATGATCGACATCGCAAGGCGCGTTCCGTCGCCGCGTCGTCCGGCGAGCATGGCCTCGTCCTCGGGTGTGAGCTCCACGCCGGACATCGCTGCAATGTAACCGCGGGTGAGGCTATGCTCGCCTGTGCCCAAAGACTACCAGCCGTTTTCAGGGGGAGATATGAGCGTGACGAGCGGAAGAAAAGGAGCGTTCCGGCTCCTGGTTCTGTTGAGCGCGCTGCTGCTTCTCGTAGCGGCGTGCGGCGCCGAGGAGCCGGACGACTCCGCCGGTGGTACGGGACCGGCTACGGCTACCGAACCCGCCGATGAAGAACCGCAGTTTTCCACGATCGAAGAGGGAGTCCTCCAGGTGGGGTCGTGCCTCGATTACAAGCCGTTCGAGTTCGTTAAGAACGGTGAGGAGATGGGGTTCGACGTCGAGCTCGCCGAGGAGATCGCCACCCGTCTCGGGCTCGAGGTGCAGTGGGTTACTGCCAACTTCGACACGATTTTTACGGCCGTTGCGGCCCGTGAATTCGACATGGTCGCGGCCGCATCCACCATCACCGAAGAGCGTTTGGCCGAAGTCGATTTCTCGGAGCCCTATTTCAATGCGCGCCAGGGCTTCAGCGTCAACACGAACGAGACGCCGGACATCACGTCGGTCGACGATCTCCAGGAGGGCGATGTCGTCGGAGTTCAGAAGGGGACGACCGGCAAAGCCTGGGCCGAGGAGAACCTCGCTCCCAAAGGGATCGAGATCAAGACCTTCGATGCTGCTCCCGACGCGTTCAGCGACCTCGAGGCGGGAGGCGTCGTGGGGGTGGTGAACGACGAGGGATCGTCGATAGCTGAGGTGGAGACGCGCTCGGGACTCGAAGTTGTGGAGGCGATCGACACCGACGAGCACTACGGGTTCGCCTTTTCGAAGGACAATCCGGAGCTGACCGCGGCCGCGAACGAGGCCCTCGCCGAGATCATCGCCGACGGGACCTACGAGCAAATATTCAAGAAATGGTTCCCGGACCTTCCGGTGCCGGAGGAGTATGCCGCTTCTTGAGGAATGGGTGCGGAGTCCGGCGTAAGCCGCCACCCTCTGGTTAAACGCGATGTCCAACGAAACGATTAAACCTCCCGATACACGGGGGCCCACCGGCCCCATCCCCGTGGCGACGTTCGCCGCGGGAATCATCTCTCTCTTGCTCGCAGTGGGCGGAGTGTTCGCCGTGCAGTACCTGTACGCGGCGGGAAATCGAGCTTTGAGCCCGGACTGCCGCGAGCGACTGACGATTCAAGTGCCGGGAGAGGATCCCAAACTCCAGGAGGGTGGCGCCGGCGTTTGTCACATCGTCGATGCCATGCACTCGGATCTGCAGACCGCCCTCTTGTGGACCGGAGTGGGCATCGGAATCGCGGCCGCCGTTACCGGTTTCGGGATGTACAAGCGGCTTACGACGAAGCGGATGCGGAGCCATTCGATTGCGGGCGCCGTCCTCGGGATGCAAGCTGTGCTGTTCGGTGCGGTCTTTGCCTGGTTTCGCTCCGGCGACACCCTCATCTTCGCCCGCAACTTCCTCAAGTTTTCGGTCCTCGAAGGCTCCATGGATGGATTCATCAGGGGAGCGAAGAACACGTTGATCCTCGCGTTCGCAGGCGAAATCGGCGGGATCATCATCGGACTGCTCCTGGCGCTCCTGGCGTTGTCGGCGCGGCGGGTGGTGCGGGCTCCGGCGCGCGGCTACGTCAACTTCTTCAGGGGGACGCCGCTGATCTGGCAGCTGTCGTTCTTCTATTTCATGTTGCGGCTGGGTTTCGGGCTCGACGTTTCGTCTTTTCAGGCCGCAATCCTCGTCTTTTGCTTGAACACGGGCGCTTACGCGGCCGAGGTGTTCAGGGCGGGGATCCAGTCGGTCGAGAGGGGACAGACCGAAGCGGCCAGATCTCTGGGGATGAGCTATCTGCAGTCGATGGGCTACGTAATCGTTCCACAGGCCGTCCGGCGGGTGATTCCGCCGCTCATGAACGAGTTCGTCATTTTGATCAAAGACACGTCGTTGATCGTGGTTCTGGGGCTCACCGCCGACGAGCTCGACATCTTTTCGTTCTCGAGGCAGTGGTTCTCCGATTCTCGCAACGCCACGGTGTTCCTTGCTACGGCCGCCGCCTACCTCGTCGTGACGCTCCCATTGATCAGGCTGGTCAACTATGTCGAAAAGAGGATGCGCAGCGGTCTCGTCGGGGTGAGCGGGTGAATCCAGACGGATCCCTCGTGAAGCTCGAGGGCATCCATAAATGGTTCGGGGATAACCACGTCCTGAAGGGCATCGACCTTTCCGTGTACAAGGGCGATGTCCTCGTGATCATCGGGCCTTCGGGATCGGGCAAATCGACGCTGCTGAGAACGATCAATCTGCTGGAAGAACCGACCATGGGACGGGTGCTGTACGACGGTGAAGAGATCACCGATATCCGAACCAACCTCAACAAGGTGCGCACCCATATCGGGATGGTCTTTCAGTCGTTCAACCTATTTCCGCACAAGACGGCCCAGGAGAACGTCACGCTGGCGTTGCGCAAGGTCCTCAAGCTGAACGATCGGCAGGCATCGGAGCGAGCAGTGGCAGAGTTGAAGCACGTCGGGCTGGAGGACAAGGCAGATGCCTACCCGGGGATGCTGTCGGGCGGCCAACAGCAGAGGGTAGCGATCGCGCGTGCGCTCGCCATGCGCCCGACGCTGATGTTGTTCGACGAGGTGACCTCCGCCCTTGACCCTGAACTGATCAATGAAGTGCTCGACACGATGCGGCGTCTGGTCGAAGAAGGCATGACGATGGTCGTCGTCACGCACGAGATGGGCTTTGCGCGCGAAGTGGGAACCCGGCTGTTGTTCATCGACGAGGGCAGGATCGTCGAGGCCGGCGCGCCGCGAGAGATCTTCGACAATCCGCAAGATCAACGCACCAAAGCTTTTCTCTCCCACGTGCTGTGATGCCGTGAAGTCGCGTTTGTTTGCGCTCGCGGTGGTGGTCGCGTTCGGATTTCTGATCGCCTGCGCGGAGAGGGGCGAAGAAGGACCCTCTGCGCGTCCGCGAAAATCGCTGGCGGTTCCCACCGATCAACCCTGGGTCTCGGTTGCCGTCGACAACCACTTCCACGACATCCACGTCGAAGACGACATCACGCTCTCGCCCGAACGCGCCTTCGTCGTCAAGAACCAGGGCCGGAATCTGCACAACGTGACGATCCCGGAGATCGACTTCAGCCGGGACCTACGCCCCGGCGAGCAGTTGGACTTTCGACCGGTGGGAAAGCGGATGCCGCCGGGCATCTACAGCATCGTGTGCAGATACCATTCCGCGGAGGGCATGGTGGGAAAAATCATCGTGTCTAGGGAGTGACGCGGGTTCGGCTTACAGCCCGGCGATGATTCCGGCGGCGAGCGGACCGATGAAGATCGCCGGCAGCAGGTTCACCACCTTCACCTCTTTGATCTCGAGCAGCCGCAGCGCGATCCCGAGCACGAGAAGGCTCCCTATTGCGCCCAGCTGTGCAAGAACTTCCGGGGTCATGACCGGCTCGATCGTCGCCGCGGCGACCGTGAGTCCGCCCTGATATACGAGGATCACCGCCAGGGAGACGAGCACGCCGGGTCCGTAGACCGACGCGAGACCGAGTGCGGCGAAGCCGTCGAGCGCCGCTTTGATGACGAGTAGCCGCACGCTCGCGCCGACGCCGTCTTCGATCGCGCCCAGGATCGTCAGCGGCCCCACGCAGAACAGCGTCGACGCGATCACGAACCCATCGACGAAGCGCGAATGATCGGATAGATGCGGAGCACCTTCTTCTTCGGCGACGCCGAAACGGTCGCGGACGCGCACGCCGAGTCGTTCGAGGCGGTCCTCGAGGCGCAATGCTTCGCCTGCGATCCCTCCGAAGATGACCGACGCGATCAGGATCACGAATCGCCTGAGCCCCGCGTCGGAGTCGTAAAGCGGCGCAAAACCGGTGACCGCGACCGCGATCGTTGCAAGCCCGAGGCCCTGCATGATCGTTTCTCGCATGCGAGGGGCGAGACGATCGCCGATGACGAGTCCGAGCGCGCCGCCGCCGGCGACGGTAACCAGATTGATTAGGGTCCCGAGTCCTCTCATGTGGTCGTCGGCTCCGGCATCCGGCGCACCTTAAGGCACGGACATGGCGCGGACGGTCGAGGCGTTCGCTGTGATTAAGGTGCATGGCGATGGATGCGACCGGCGGTCTACGCGCCCTCGAGGCTCGGGTGACGTCGTGCCGGGCGTGCCCGCGGCTCGTCGAGTGGCGGGAACGGGTCGCGCGCGACAAGAGGGCGGCGTTTGCGAACGAGGAGTACTGGGGGCGCCCCGTTCCGAGCTTCGGCGACCCGCGCGCAAACGTGGTGGTCGTCGGTCTGGCTCCGGCCGCGCACGGCGGAAACCGAACCGGCCGCATCTTCACCGGCGACCGGTCCGGCGACTGGTTGTTCGGGTCGCTGTATCGGTGCGGGTTCGCAAATCAGCCGGTATCGGCGCGCCGGGACGATGGCTTGCGGCTCACGGGAATCTGGATCACGGCCGCGGTGAGGTGCGCGCCGCCCGACAACAAGCCCACCACCGAAGAGCGGGACACGTGTCACCCCTATCTCGTCGAGGAACTGTCGCTTCTCGCGAACGCGAAGGTGATCGTCGCGCTCGGATCGTTCGCATGGGACGCGTCGCTGCGCGCCCACGCGGCGGCGGCCGGCGAGCGGGTGCGGCCGAAGCCGAAGTTCGGCCACGGCGCCGAGGCCCACCTCGGTAGACGGGTGCTCCTCGGATCGTTTCACCCGAGCCAGCAGAACACGTTCACCGGAAAGCTCACCGAGGAGATGCTCGACGGGGTCTTCCGGCGCGCCGCCAATCTCGTCTCGTAGCCGAACTATTGCGTTTTGTGGACCGCCGTGACCGGCATGCGGTCATGCGGGTCCAGAGAAAGGGGCTACGCGGCCGAGACGGCGGTTCCCTCGAACATGGCTTCGAGCCGCGCCACTTCCGCCACCGGAGCGACGCGCTTGAACAGCGTCGCGGTTTCCTCCCAGCGCGCAAGGATGTCGGCCGCAATCGAAGAGCCGGTGTCCTCGAGGTGACGGGCGATCACGCGCCGGAGCGATTCGAGGCGTGCTCCGGTCGGCTCGTAGGTCGCAACGAGCTGCGTGTTGAGCCGCGCGTCGAGCAGGTCGTCGGGGTCGTAGACATAGGCCTCGCCCCCACTCATGCCGGCGCCGAGATTGCGCCCGGTCGGCCCGAGGATGACGACCGCGCCCGCGGTCATGTATTCGCAAGCATGATCGCCGGCCCCCTCCACCACGGCCACCGCCCCCGAGTTCCTCACTGCAAACCGCTCCCCGGCGCGCCCGGCGACAAAGAGCGAACCGCCGGTCGCGCCGTAAAGCACGGTGTTTCCGACCAGGTACGGATCCCCGGCGTCGTCGGCGGGCGGACGGATGACGACCTTGCCGCCGCCCATGCCCTTGCAGACGTAGTCGTTCGCCTCACCCTCGAGCGTCAACTCGATCCCGTCGGCGAGAAAGGCTCCAAACGATTGTCCGGCGGCCCCGTCGAAGTGCGCCCGCACACGACCTCCCGGTTTCATGAGGCCGAAGCGGCCGCCGACGGAGGTGCCGAGGCGCGCCCCGACGGTGCGGTCGGCGGTCGTGATGTCGTAACGGAGGTCGATCTCGCGCCCCTCTTCGAGCGCCGAAAGCCCGTCCTCGTAGAGCCGGTCGCCCAACGCAGAGCGTGGTTTCTGAAGGGGAAGGCTTCCCGTGAAGCGGGTGTCGTCCCCGTCCGGCCGCGCCAGCAGCGGCGACAGATCGAGAGAGTCGGCGCGTGCATCTCCGGTGGTCCGCTGCCGCAGCAGATCGGTGCGCCCGACGGCCTCGTCGAGGGAGCGCAAACCGAGCGAGGCGAGGATGTTGCGGACTTCGTCACCGACCATCAGCAGGTACGCGGCAACTTGTTCTGGGGTCCCGGAAAACTTCGCCCGCAGCTTTGGATCCTGTGTTGCGATCCCGACCGGGCACGTGTTGCGGTGGCACGTCCGCACGAGAATGCATCCTTCCGCGACGAGGATGGCCGTCCCGAACGAAAACTCGTCGGCCCCCAGCAGCGCGGCCGCGACGACATCACGTCCGGTCTTGAAGCCGCCGTCCACGCGCAGTCGAGCGCGGGACCGGAGCCCGTTCGAGACCAGAGCTTGCTGGGTATCCGCAAGACCGACCTCCCACGGCAATCCCGCGTTCTTGATCGACGACAGTGGCGATGCACCCGTTCCTCCGTCGGCACCCGAGACGTGGACGACGTCGGCGAGACCTTTCACGACCCCGGCTGCAATCGTGCCGACGCCTTCGCTCGCGACCAGCTTGACCGACACCTTCGCGTCGGCGTTTGCCTGCTTGAGATCGAAGATGAGCTGAGCGAGATCCTCGATCGAATAGATGTCGTGGTGCGGTGGGGGAGAGATCAGTGCCACGCCCGGGACGGTGTGCCGGAGCCGGGCGATCTCGACCGAGACCTTCTTGCCGGGCAGCTGACCACCCTCACCCGGTTTCGATCCCTGCGCGATCTTGATCTGCAGTTCTTCCGCATGCGCGAGATATTGCGGTGTGACCCCGAAACGGCCCGATGCGACCTGCTTGATCCTGCAGTTTCTCTCGTCGTTGAAGCGCTCGGGCGCCTCGCCCCCTTCTCCGGAGTTCGCATGAGCACCGATCATGTTGAGCGCGGCGGCGAGTGTCTCGTGCGCTTCTGCACTCAACGCGCCGTGCGACATTGCTCCGCTCGAGAAGCGGGAGACGATACTTTCCACCGGCTCCACCTCGTCCAGCGAGAGCGGACCCCCGGCCGCCACGAATTCCAGAAGGTCGCGCGGCTCCGACGGCGGGCGGTGGGCGACTATCTCGCTGAACCGTGCGTACGCGGTGCGATCCCCGCGCACCGCCGCCCGCAACTCGTGCGCCGCCTTCATCTCGCGGTCGACTCCGACCGCGTCGTGAAGCCCGTCGATGACGTCGGGGTTGAGGGCGTGGAACTCGCCCCCTTTCCTGAACTTGATGATGCCGGCGTTCACGACGTTCGGCTTGGACTCGTACGCCGCCGCGTGCCGGTTCAAAGCATCGGCGCCCAACTCGACGAAAGAGAGCCCGCCCAAGGGCGACGACATTCCCGTAAAGCAGATATCGACGACATCGGGTCCCAACCCGATTGCCTCGACGATCTGGGCACTCCGGTACGAGTCGAGCGTCGAGATTCCCATCTTCGACATCACCTTGAGAAGCCCGTCCTCGATCGCCGCCGCGAAGTTGCGCTGCGCGTCGTGCGCATCGACGTCGCCACCCAACCGGCCGTTGATCGAGAGCTCGCACAACGATTCCAATACGAGGCGCGGACACACCGCGTCGGCTCCGTTCGTGAGCAAGCACGCAACGTGGTGCGTTTCCCGCGGGTCGTCGGCGTCTACCACGACGCTCGTGAGGGAGCGCAGGCCGCGCTCGAGCAGTCGGTGGTGAACCGCGCCGGCGGCAAGAGGGCTCGGAACCGCAACGCGGTCCGAGCCCGACGCTCGATCGGAAACGATCACGAACGGCGCGCCCGCGCGCGCGGCATTCTCTGCTTCGTCCGCCAGCCGAAGGCAGGCGGCTTCGAGCCCCTCGGGTCCATCGAGAGCGTCGAAGGTCGCGTCCAGCCGCGGCGCGCCGAGCTCGGCAAGTTCGTCGACCCCCGACGGAAACAACAGGAAAGTCTTGTACTCGCGAAGCCGCGCCGCATCCTGCTCCTCGTGGAGCAACGGGCTGCGTGGACCGAGCCGTGTCGTGATCGACATGACGTGTCGTTCCCGCAAGTGATCGATAGGTGGATTCGTCACCTGAGCAAAGCGTTGTTTCAGAAAGGAGAACACCGGACGCGCGAAGGTCGCCAGCGGCGGCTGGGGCGTATCGTCTCCCATCGACGATGTGGGTTCGTGCCCGTCGACCGCCATCGGGCGGATCACGACCGTGAACTCCTCTTTGTTGTAGCCCGCCGCGACCTGGCGTGCGACGAGGTCGGCGGGCGGCACCTCGACGGGTATACCCGGCGACGCCTTCACCAGATGGTCGGCGATCCATTCACGGTACGGGCGGCGCCCGGCGAGCCGCTGTTTGATTTCGGCGTCAAAGACCACGCCGCCCTCGGCCGGATCGACGCACAGCATCTCGCCCGGGCCAAGCTTCGTCCTTCGAACCCGGCCGTGGCCGGCGGTCGCGACCGCACCGGCTTCACTGGCGGTGGCGACGAATCCGTCATCGCACACCGCCACGCGCAGCGGGCGGAGGCCGTTACGGTCGAGCGCCGCGCCGACGCGGACGCCGTCGCTAAAGACGAGGCCGGCGGGACCGTCCCACGGCTCGGCAACACACGCGTGGTATCGGAAGAAGTCCCGCACCTCGGGCGGCGTGCCGCTCACGTTCTCCCATGCGGGCGGAACGAGCATCGCCGCCGCATGGCGCACATCGCGCCCGGCGCGCGTTACGAGCTCGAGCACCTCGTCGAGGATCCCGGAGTCGCTGTTGCTTGCGTCGACCGCGGGTACGAGGTATTCCTCGGGCGCCAGTCCGTCACTGCCGAGCTTGCCCTCGCGCGCCTGGATCAACGCGACGTTCCCCCGGATCGTGTTGATCTCGCCGTTGTGCCCCAGGAATCGGAACGGCTGCGCCCGTTCCCACGTCGGTGCCGTGTTGGTGGAGTAGCGCGAATGGAAGAGGGCAAACCACGCGGTCACCCGGTCGTCGGTCAGGTCCGGATAGAACTGCCCCAGGCGATCGGCGGCGCAAAGAGCCTTGTAGGTGATCGTGCGGAACGAGAACGAGGCAACGTAAAGCCGCACGCCCGACGCGCGCGCCTCCTTCTCGATCCGTCGACGGGCGCGAAACGCGCGGCGCTCCGCCTCCTCTTCGTCGCACCCGGCGGGGCGCACCACGATCGCCTGACGGATCAGGGGCTGCGACGCACGCGCCTGCGCGCCGAGGGCGGTTTCGTCCACCGGGACGCGGCGCCATCCGGCGAGCGTCAGTTCCTCTCCACGCACCGCGTCCTCGACGATGGCACGGCCGGCCGTCTCGTCGTCCGAGCCGATGAACACCATGGCGGCGCCGGCGGCCGAGGAGTCGGCATCTGCCGGAAGGGAGGCCCGGAGCAGCTCGCGCGGAAGGGGGAGCAGGACTCCTGCCCCGTCGCCGGTCAGCGCGTCCGACGCGATCGCGCCGCGGTGTTTCACCCGGCACAACGCGTCGAGCGCGGCATCGACGATCCTGCGGCCGGACCGGCCGCCGGCATCGGCGACGAAGCCGATCCCGCATGCATCACGCTCCGCCCGCGAGGGGTCGTACGGCATGGTTTCCTCCGGAGCGCCTCCGAGCAAAAAAAGACGCCCCTTGTCAGGAGCGTCGTTGCTCGTCGAACCGCGGTTCGGCGACGGTATCGGTAGGGGCGAGTGATGTCAACGACTCCGGCGCTCCGGGTGCCGGATCGGCCGTCCGGGTGTAACTTCTTAGGGATGCCTAACTTCCTCTCGATGGCCCTCCGCACGGAGTCCGCCCGGCTGCCGCTCGAGGCCGCGGCCGAGGCGATCGTGGTGCGGGGAGTGCAGAAGTCGTTCGGCGGCGCGGCCGTTCTGAAGGGTGTCGATCTCGACGTTCCCGCCGGGACGGTCGTGGCCCTCCTGGGACCCAGCGGGTGCGGAAAGACGACGCTCCTCCGTTCGGTTGCCGGGCTCGAACGAATCGATGCGGGTCAGATCTCGGTGGGGCGCCGGACGTTATCCGGACCGAAGGCCTTCGTGGCACCCGAGGCGCGCCGTGTCGGGATGGTGTTCCAGGATTGGGCGCTGTTTCCCCACCTCACCGTCGGAAGGAATGTGGCCTTCGGCCTGCCGCGCCGCGAGCGGCATTCGGGACGGATCGAAGAGATTCTCCGCCTGGTCGACCTCGGCGGCTTCGGCGAACGGATGCCGTCGACCCTCTCTGGCGGGCAGCAGCAGAGGGTTGCGCTCGCACGGGCGCTCGCCAACCGTCCCTCGGTGATCTTGCTCGACGAGCCCTTTTCCAACCTCGACGCGTCGCTGCGCAATTCGATTCGGTTAGAGGTGCAGCGGCTCCTGGCGGACCTCGGCGTTACCTCGCTGTTCGTCACCCATCAACAGGAGGAGGCATTCGTCGTCGGGGATCGGGTTGCGGTGATGCTGGATGGTGAAGTGGTCCAACAGACCACGCCTGCCGGTCTCTACGAGGCCCCGGCGACCCGCGCCGTCGCCGACTTCATCGGCGATGCAAACTTCTTGCCGGGGGATGCCGTCGGAGAGAAGGCGGAGACCCGTGTAGGCGTGGTGCCGCTCCGCGACGTCATGTGGGGTGCGGTCGACGTAATGGTGCGACCCGAGAAGCTGGTGCTCGAACCGGGCGACGACGCGAGGGTCGAGACGATCGAGTTCTACGGGCACGATGCCGTCTACCTCGTTCGCTTCGCCGATGGGACGCTGCTGCGGACGCGTGTTCTGGCGGCGCCGGAGTTCTCCCCCGGCGATCGGGTCGCGGTCGGCTACGCCGGCGACGGCACCGTCGCCTATCCCCGACTCCCATGACCGACGTCATGGTCCTCGGCGCCGGACCCGCCGGCGTCGGGGCGGCTTGGCGCGTAGCACTGAGCGGGCTGTCGGTGACGCTCGTCGAACGTGCTCCAACTCCCGGGGGCGCGGCGGGCAGCACGGTCGTGGGCGGAATGCGTGTGGACTTCGGGAGCCACCGGCTGCACCCGTCGATCGGGCCGGCGATTCTGGCCGAGCTGCGGGCGTTGCTGGGGGAGGACCTGCAAGTCCGCCCGCGCAACGGCCGCATCCGGCTCGACGGACGCTGGATCGCTTTCCCTCTCAGGGGATCCGATCTCGTGAGGAGGCTTCCCCCCTCGTTCGCGTGGGGCGCGGCCCGGGATGCCGCGACGGCGTGGGCGCGGCGCCCGAAGGAGGACTCCTTTGCAGAGGTGCTGCGGGCCGGTCTCGGACGCACCATGTGCGAGCGGTTCTATTTTCCGTACGCCCGGAAGCTGTGGGGGGTCGAACCAAATGAGCTTTCCGGGGAACAGGCGCGCCGCCGCGTCTCGGCGGCGTCACCCGCGCGCGTGATAGCCCGCCTGCGGGCGGGGGAGGCGAAGAGAACGTTCCTCTATCCGCGCCGGGGCTTCGGACAGCTGTGGGAGGCGATGGGCGAGGCGGCCGCCGCCGCCGGTGCCGAGGTCCGCTTCGGGTGCCGCGTCGAACGCGTCCATCTCGAGAAAGATCGCGTGCGGGCGGAGACGTCCGACGGGGAAACCCTCGAGGCGGCGCGCTGCTGGTCCACGATTCCGGTGACCGCGCTGGCGCGGATCGCCGGCGCGCCGGGGAGTGTCGCCGTCGCCGCGAATTCTCTCGACTTCCGCGCCATGCTTCTCGTCTACCTGGTCCTCGACGTCGATCGGTATTCGGATTTCGACGCGCACTACCTGCCCGACGAGTCGACGCCGGTGACGCGCGTTTCGGAGCCGAAGAATTATCGCGACGGCGACGATCCTCGGGGGCGGACGGTGCTGTGTGCGGAGATCCCGTGCCGGCTCGGCGACGACCTATGGGAGGCGGACGACGCGGCGCTGGGAGACGAGGTGGTGCGAACGCTCGTGGCCGCCGGGCTTCCCGACCCGGAGCCGAGCGACGTGGAGGTGCGACGCCTCTCGCACGCGTACCCCATCTACCGGCGCGGGTACGAGGAATCGTTCGACCGGCTCGACGCGTGGGCGGCCTCGCACGACCGCCTGCTCACCTTCGGCCGGGGCGGCCTGTTCGCGCACGACAACTCGCACCATGCGCTGGCGATGGCGTGGGCGGCGTCGGCCGCGTTACGCGCCGGCGATGGTTTCGACGACGCCGCGTGGGCGCGGGCGCGCAACTCGTTTCGCTCGCACGTCGTGGAGGACTGACGCCGGCGCAGCTCAGGTCGTGTTGACCTCGCGGTAGATCGCGGGAACGACCCGGCGCAGATAGGTGCCGAGGCGCACGAACGACTCCCCATGGTCCCGAAAGCGGTAGCTGATCGGCACCTCGTGATAGCGGTATCCCTTCGCAAGGAGGTCGAGAGTGAGGATCTGGGCGTAGTTGAAGTCGTGGATGATCTCGGCGTCGGCGGCCGCGGCCAGTGAGAACGCGCGGTAGCCGCTTTGCCCGTCGGAGATGCGGCGCCGGGCGATGATTCCGAGGAGCCGCGTGAGGACGAGGTTGCCCAGCCGCCGGTGCGGTCGCATGCGCCCGATCGTCCCCTCGAAACGACTGCCGACGACATAGTCGGCGCTGCCGTCGAGCACCGGGCGAACGAGATCGCCGAGCTCCTCGGGCGCGTACTCGCCGTCGGCGTCGCAGAACGCCACTGCGGCCGCTCGCCGGCGGACGCCCTCGGCGAGTCCGACGCGCACGGCGGCGCCGAGGCCGCGATTCTCGCCGAACGAGATCACTTCCGCGCCCGCGGCACGCGCGTCGGCAGCCGTGTCGTCGGACGATCCATCATCGACGACGAGAACATGCACGGGATGCTCGAGGATCGTCGACGGCGCGCGGGCGACGAGGCCACCCACGCTCGCCTCTTCATTGTGCGCGGGAAGGAACAACAAGATTGGGGCACCGGCCGCGGCGACCGCAGAATGAGATGGGGGAGCGGCCCCGGCGGCAGAGAGCCGGAGCCGGCCAAACGCGCCGGGGCCCGGCACGAACAGCGCGACGGCGCCGGTGACGAGGGCGTAGGCGGTCTTCATTGCATGGGCCGTCAACGCGGCCGCGAGCGCCGCTCCCGCCGGCGCGCCGAGCGCGACCAGAGCGGCGGTGGCCGCCGCCTCGTAGGTCCCGAGGCCGGCCGGCGCGATCGCCACCACCTGTGCCGCAATCGTCACCGCGGTGACGAGAATCGCGTCGGCGGGCGAGAGCGGGATCCCGGCCCATCTCGACGCCTGCCAGATGACCGCGCTTTCCAGCACCCACGCAAAGGTCGTGCCGGCGGCGACGATCCCAACCGAGCGACCCAGACGGATGCCGTTGTCGGTGTCCACACGCCTCAGCCACCACAACCCCCCCACCCACAGAGCGGCCGCGGGAACGAGCAGCGCCCACGCCCACCGGCCGACCAGGCCGGTGACGACCTGCGGGCCGACGACGGCGGCGAGACCCACGACCGCGACGATGTCCGCCGCCCGCAGCATCACGGTCGACGCGGCGGCACCGGCCAGCGGGATGCGGCACCGCCTCACGACGCTGGTGACTCTCAGCGCCTCGCCCAGTCGCAGCGGGAGGACGTGATTTCCGCCGAGCGAAACGTGGATCGCGGCAAGGGCGTGACCGAACGAAAGCCTGGGGAGAACGCGCGTCCACAGGAGCGCACGAATGACGAACGCAAGGGCGTAGAGAAGGATCACGGCGGCCGCGGCGCCGGGCGCCGACGTCGCCGAGGTCCAGGTGGCGCGGAGGGCAGCGGCGTCGACCGTTCGCACCATGAGGAACGCGGCGGCCGCGCCCGCACCGATCCCGATCCACCACAGGACGGGATGGGAGCGGGCGGAGGGGCGTAAACCGTATTCTCGGGCCACGTCGTGAGCCTTCCCTTATGTATATAGTTAGGCCGACCTTACCAAGCGGCTGCAATGCGTGCCGGGCAGCCCGACGACGAGGAGGCAGAGACCGAATGATGCGCCGCTCGTGGACCCGCCCGGGTGTCGTCGCCTTGATCGCGGTGGTCCTCGGGGGGTGCAGCGCCGACCGGGACGCCCTGACGGTCTACTCCGGGCGCGATGAGGCTCTGGTCGGGCCGCTTCTCGAGCGGTTCTCCGATGAGACCGGGATCCCCATCGATGTTCGCTACGGCGACTCGGCCGACCTGGCTCTCCTTCTTGCCGAGGAGGGCGACAGCACGCCCGCCGACATCTTCTTCTCGCAAACCCCCGGCGCGGTCGGATACCTCGACGAGCAGGGACTGCTTGCCGAGCTTCCGCGCGACGTTTTGGGGAAGGTCGATCCGAAGTTCGAGGCGTCCGACGGGCGCTGGATCGGTCTCACGGCGCGCCAGCGCGTTCTCGTCTACAACGAGCAGATCGTCGATGAGGCAGATCTGCCGGAGTCGGTATTCGATCTCACCCGGCCCGAGTACGCGGGGGAGGTCGCGCTCGCGCCGTCGAACGGGTCGTTTCAGGATTTCGTGAGCGCGATGGCGTTGATCGAGGGCGAGGACGTTGCGCAGCGCTGGCTCGACGACATGGCGGCGGGAGGGGCTCCCACCTATGCCGACAACAATTCGATCGTCGACGCGGTTGCTCGGGGCGAAGTTCCGATGGGACTTGCGAACCATTACTACAACTATCGGTTCCTCGAAGAGGATCCGTTGCTTCCGAGCCGGAATTACGTCTTTCCCGACGCCGACATCGGCGCGCTGCTGATCGCGTCGACCGTGAGCGTCGTCGAGTCGTCGGACGCGAGAGAGAACGCGCAGAAGTTCGTCGAGTTCCTACTCGAGGCCGACGCTCAGAAGTACTTCGCGGAGGAGACCTTCGAGTACCCGCTCGCGTCGGGGGTCGCGCCGTCGCCCGAGCTTCCTCCGCTCGATACGCGCGCCGCGCCCGAGTTCGACATAGATCGACTCGGAGCCGAACTCGAGAGGACGACTCAGATGATCGCCGAGAGTGGCCTCCTCGACTGAGACCCATCGGCAGCGGGCGCCGTGGCCGCTGACCGCGGGGGCGCTCGCGTCTGCGGCATTGTTCAGTGCGCCGCTGGTCTACCTGGTCGCCCGCAATCTACCCGGCGATGCATCCCTGAACTGGGCGGCGGCGCGGATCGTCACGCCCCTCGGCAACAGCCTCATGCTCGCGACCGCCGTCGCCGGCGCGGCAACCCTTCTCGGAACGCTCGCGGCGTGGCTCGTCGCACGTACCGATCTTCCCGCCGCCTCCCTGTGGCGGGTCCTGCTTCCGCTGCCGCTGGTGATTCCGTCGTTCATCGGCGCGTTCGTCTTGCTCGCCGCGTTTGCCCCCGGAGGTCTCCTCGAGTCCTTGCTCCGCCCGCTGGGCCTGTCCGGGTTGGGACAGACGAGGGGATTCGCCGGCTCGTTCATAGTGTTGACGCTGTTTACCTATCCGTACGTTTACCTCCCCGCGCAGGCGAGATTTCGCCAGCTGCCTCCGTCGCTGGAGGAGTCGGCACGACTTCTCGGCCGGCGCCCGATCGCTACGTTCTTCACCGTCGTCCTCCCGCAGGCCCGTTCCGCGATCCTCGCGGGAGCGCTGCTGGTCTTTCTATATGCCGTGGGTGACTTCGGCGTCGTTCAATTGCTCCGGTACAACACCCTGACGCGCGCGATCTATACGACCCGGTTGTTCGATCGTCCCGTCTCGCTCGCGCTCAGCCTGTTGCTCGCCGTGGTCGCGCTTGCCGTTGTTGCAGCGGAACGGGCGCTTGCGGGGCGGAGGACGTTCGAGATGCAGCGCGGCGTCCGTCCGCTGCGAAATCATCTCGGCCGGTGGCGCGCAGGCGCCACCGCGTTCCTCACGTTGCTCGTCGGTCTGTCGCTCGCCGTGCCGGTCGGCGTGCTCGTGTGGTGGAGCGCGCGCGGAATCGTCCGGGGGAGCACGGGCGGCACCGATTTGCTGTCGGCGCTGTCGTCCGTGGCGGGACCGGCACTCAACACGTCCCTTGCCTCGATCGCCGCGGCGGTGGGGGCGATCGTGCTCGTCGCACCCATTGCTTATTTGACCGCGCGCTATCGCAGCCGGGCGGGAGATGCGGCGAACGCAGTGGTCGTCGGCGGCTTCGCACTTCCGGGACTTGCCCTCGCGCTGGCCCTTGCCGTCGTCACGCTCGGCGCGCCGTCGCCGATCGGGCGCCTCTATCAGACGCTACCGCTGCTCGTATTCGCATACGTGGTGCACTTTGGCGCCCATGCCCTCCGCACTTCTCAAGTCGCAGTCGCGGGAGTCCCCCGCGCGGTCGAAGACGCAGCACGCGTTCTCGGCGCGGCCGGCATCGCCCGTTTCGTGCGCGTCGAGTTGCCGCTCATGGCTCCGGGGCTGTTCGCCGGCGCCGGCCTCGTGTTGCTGTCTTCGATGAAGGAGCTGCCGGCGAGCCTGCTCCTCGCGCCGGCGGGCTTCCAGACGTTGGCGATGAAGATCTGGGGGGCGACCGAAAGCGCCATGTTTGCCGACGCCGGACTCGCGTCACTCGTCCTCATACTCGTTTCGGGCGTGCTTACGTGGGCGCTCGTGATCCGTCGGGGCGAGGCGTTCGTGTGAGGCTTCGGGTTGCGATGCTGATGGTCGCCGTGGTCGGCACCGCCGCCGCTGCGGCCGGGATCAACGTGCGGGCGTCCTACGGCGCGCAGGTGACGGGCGACGAGCCGCAGTACCTTCTCACCGCGATGAGCCTCGGCGAGGACCTGTCGCTCGACGTGAGCGACGAGATCCGGAACCGGCGTTACCTCCCGTTCCACGAGATACCGATCGATCCCCAGTCGCGCCCTCTCGACGCACGGGGAAAACTCATCAGTCCTCACGATCCACTTCTGCCGGCGCTGCTTGCGCTTCCGATGCGCGCCGGCGGGTGGACGGCAGCGAAATGGGCGCTCGCACTCACGGCAGGCGCACTTGCGGCCGCGATCCTGTGGGTCGCAGTGCGCAGATTCGGCGTCGGGCTCGCGACCGCAACCACGACGGCCGCGGTGTTCGCCGCGTCGTCGCCGTTCGCCGTCTATGGAAACCAGGTCTACCCCGAAATTCCCGCGGCCCTATTCACCACGATCGGGATCGCGGCATTGACCGGGCGCCTTCGGCGCGCCGGGGCGGTGGTGCTGTGGGCGTCGGTCGTCGCGTTGCCGAACCTTTCGGTCAAGTACGTTCCGGTCGCGGCGGCCCTCGCCGCAATCGGCCTCCTTCGTCTGTGGCGCGCCGACCGTCGTATCCATGCGTTGATACTTGCGGCCGCTTTCGCGGTTGCGGGCGGACTGTTCGCGGCCGCGCACCTTGCTTGGTACGGGGGCCTTACTCCATACGCCGTGGGTGATCACTTCACCGCAGGTGAGTTCACCGTCGTCGGTGCGGCGCCGAACTTTCCCGGACGCTCGGTGCGGCTCGTCGGCCTCCTCCTCGACCGCGAATTCGGCATTGCGGCGTGGCAGCCGGCGTGGCTTCTTGCCGTTCCGGCCGTCGCCGCGCTCGCCCATGCGCGGCCGCCGAGGTGGGAGACTCTCGTCGTTCCGCTCGCGGTGGGGTGGCTTACCGCGACTTTCGTGGCGCTCACCATGCACGGCTGGTGGTGGCCGGGACGACAGACGGTCGTTGTGCTTCCGGCGGCGACTCTCGCGATCTCGTGGTGGGCCGACGGGTCCCGGGCGCGCCGGGTGTCTGTGGCGCTGACCGGACTGGTCGGAATCGTCACCCTGGGATGGTTCGTTGCCGATGGGCTCGCGCGGCGAGTCACGACCGTGGTCGACTTCTTCAAGACGACGGCACCGACCTATGAGATTTGGTCTCGGGCGCTTCCCGCCTATCGCGCCGGCGGCACCGCTACGTGGATCTTGCATGCGGCCTGGCTCGCGGTCGTGGGCGCACTCGCGTGGTGGGGCTGGAAGCGTTCCGCGGCGCGACGCCCTGCCGGCGCCTCGAGCCTGCGAGACGGCGGCGCCCGCGACGCCTTCGGCCGAGCTATTTCACCGTGAACTCGGTACGCATCCCCAGCTCGAAGTGGTTCTCGACGGTTCCGTCTTCTTCGTGCAGCAGGTTGCAGAGGAGGACGTAGTTGCCGCGCGCCAGCTCGAACGTTCCGCTGCAGTCCTCGCCGGACGGAAACGCCTCGACCTCGCCCACGAAGTCGTCCCCCAGGCCCTCCAGATCGACGGTCCCGTCGTCCGCAAGCGGCAGCTCGTCGACCGACTCCGCCCGCGTGACCACGAACTCGTGCTCGTCCTCGCCTTCATTGGTGAGGGCGAAGTGGATCACGCCGGCCTTCACCGAGTCTCGCTCGGGACTTACGTGCCATTCGGCGAGCGTGACCGGCACCTCGGGACCCTTTTCACCCGCGAGCGCGCCTCCCACCGGCCGACACTCGGCCGCTTCCGTCCCCGAGGCGTGCCCCGAGGCCGATCCCGACGCGTGCCCCGATCCGGACGCGTGCCCGGATCCCGAGGCCGTTCCGGACGATCTGACGTCGGCGCCGTCGTCCCCTCCGCATGCCGCCGCCAGCAGCGCGAGGGGGAGGGCCGCGGCCACGATCCTGGACGACACACGCATGGTTCCTCCTATAAGGCTGGGCTAACGGCGAGGGTGAGGTTACCCGAAGAACATCCGCCCGGCAACTGCTAGGGTTGCCTAAGGTTGCACCGTAGGGTGCCCGAAGAAAGGGGTCGACCGATGTCCCGCCGCATCGTTGTTTTCGTCCTCGGGATCGCCCTGTTGGCCGGGGTGCCCCGCCCGGCCCAGGCCGGGGAGCGACGGGCGGAACGCGTGGGGCTTCTTATCGCCGACCACGGCGAACCACCCGAATACAACCAGTTCACGTACTGGTCGTTTCGCGAATTCATCCGGCACCTCGTGGAGATGGGCTTCATTCCCTTCTGGCTCACCGTCCACGACGCGGGCACCATTCTTCAGGATCAATCCTGTTACGCCTGCGAGTCACCGTCGTCGGACCCCGATTTCATCGACGCATGGCTCCGGCCGCATGCCGGACCCGCCGCTTTTGTTCGGGGATCCTCGTCGTTGCCGTCGCACTACGTCGTGCCCGGCGGGCCCGGCCTCGGTGAGCCCGACTTCTACGAGATCGTGGGGCTGGCGGCGTGGAACGAGTGGCAGCAGATGGGCGGCCGATCGCCGAACTACGACCAGAAGCTGACCAAGAAGAAGGCGGTCATCCGCCGCCTCGCCCGATCGTTTCCCGACGTGCCCGTGCGGGTCGGCTACGGGATCGACCCGCGCCTGGGGGGTGGCCATCAAGGACTGCGGGGGGCGGTAAATCGCTTAATCAACGCCGACCGGGTCGATCACATCGTGGTCGCGTATCACGGGGTCGGATTTTCCGACGTCATGCAGACACACATGATCCGGCACGAGGTGAAGGAACTCTCCGGCCACTTCGACCCCGACGTCACGGTGTCGTTCGCAAAGCCCATAGGTACGCGGCACTCCTACATGGAGGAGGTCGCCGAAAAGGTGGCGCTCGAAGTGGCGCGGTTGCCGGACGAGGCACCCATTGCCATCCACCTCTCGGGACACGGCCTCCCGCTCGATCGGTGCGGCGACTACGACTGTGCAGGTGACCGGTATCACCGGTTCAGCTCCCGCCTGTTCGGCGCCGCAAGAGCCGCGATCAAGAGGCGGGTTGCGCACGATGGGAAGCTAGGCGTGTTCCACCTCTACGGTGACGGCGCCACGGCCGACGCCGATCCTGACGACAAGATGGACTCGCCGATGGAGGCGCTTGCGAAACGCAAGGAGGCGGGCTTCGATTACGTCATAGACGTCCCGTACGAGTTCGACTCCGACTCCCGCGACACGCTCATCATCCTGCGACACGGATACGAGCGGGATGTGCCCGATTGGGACCACCGATTCGAGAGCCGCTTTGCCTACGATGGCATGAGGGTGAAAATCACCAACGCATCGTTCGGCGCACGCGGGAAGACGCAGGCGCTCTACGAGGTCGTGCGTAATGCGCTCCGCGACCAGAGCGGGAGCCGTCACGCTCACAGGTAGGATCGAACGAAGAAGCGTCCCTACCTCTATGAGCTAAGGAGCACCACATGGCCATTCCGAAGAGGGTCCAGGCGGCCCTCAACAAGCAGTTGGGCGTCGAACTGTCGTCCGCGTATGCCTACCTTGCGATGAGCGCCCACTGCGAGCAGCGCAATCTTCCCGGCTTCGGCCAGTGGCTGCGCGCGCAGTGGCAAGAAGAGCTCGATCATGCGATGAAGTTCTACTCGTTCGTGATCGATCGCGGCGGCGACGTGCACTTCGAGACAATCGACGAGCCGCGGAGCGAGTTCTCCACGGTCCTCGAGGTTTTCGAGACCGCCCTCAAGAACGAAGAGTCGGTGACGGCCGCGATCCACGACCTCTATACGCTCGTGATGGAAGAACGCGACTACGCGAGCCAGGCGTTCCTCAATTGGTTCGTCACGGAACAGGTCGAGGAGGAGAAGATAGTCACCGAGGTCGTCGATGCCATCAGGCGGGTGGGGGAGGGCGGAGAGGCGCTGTTCCTGCTCGACCGTGAGTTGGGCGGGCGCCGGACGTCCGAGGAGTAACTCCTCTTATCCGGGCAACACCCACAGGTTGTCGGCGAGCTTTTCCCCCAGAGCGACTTGCCGTCCCTCGACCTCGAGCGTTCGGGTGCCGTCGGGCGCGATCTCGACGAGCTTCAGATCGCGGCCCGGAAGCAGGTTGTGACGCTCCAGATACAGAAGCACGTCGTGGTCCAGTTCCACGTCTTCGAGCAGGCGGGTGAGGCGCCCGCCGCCGCCGACCTCGAGGCCCGCGACCGGCAGGAGGGCCGACCACGGGACGCCCGATTCCTCCCCCGGGATCGGATTGCCGTGGGGGCACGTCAGGTCGCCGTCGAGGCGGGCGACGATCGCCCGCTCGACCTCGGGAGTCATCACCTTCTCCCAGTCCTCCGCCTGCTCGTGGCACAGGTGCCACGGGATCCCGAGGATGTCCGTCAACATCCGCTCCGCCAGCCGGTGCCGGCGGACGAGCGTCGATGCGAGCTCGCGGCCGGTGTCGGTGAGCGTTAGATCTCGTGCGCTTCCGACCGTGCAGTAGCCGTCCGCGACCAGGCGACGAACCCCCTCGGAGACGGTTGCGGCCGCGAGCCCCAGGCGGTCCGAAATCCGCGCCTGCAGCACTCGCTGGCCCTCTTCCTCCAGCTCGAAGATCGCCTCGAGGTATTCCTTCGACGCCGGGTTGAGGTCGCGCACGTCCGGTGGGGGAGAGGTCACGATATGCATTCTACGTCTCGCCGTGATCGCGCCCCGGGGCTCGGCCGACGCGTCGCAGCGGGCGGATACGATGCCGGAAATGGCTCCCGCAACGCGCCCGGCGCGCCGAAAGCTCCTTCTCTTAGACGGTTTTTCGCTCGCGTTTCGGGCGTTTTATGCGCTGCCCGATGATCTGCAGACCAGCGACGGCACCCACACCAACGCGGTCTACGGCTTCACCTCCATGCTCATCAAGCTCCTCCAGGAGCAGAAGCCGGATCTCATCGCTTGCTGCCTCGATGCCGGCGCGCCGTTGCAGCGAACGGAGCAGTTCGCCGACTACAAGGCCAACCGGAGCGAGGCGCCCGAGTTGTTCTCGCCGCAGATGCCCCTCATCCATGAGGTGCTGAAGGTGATGCGGATCCCGATCTACGCGATGCCGGGACACGAGGCCGACGATCTCATCTGCTTCATCGCCCGGCGCGCGTGCGAACGCGACCTCGACGTGAAGATCGTCACCGGAGACCGTGACTTCTTCCAGCTCGCCGACGACCGCATCCACGTTCTCTACAACCGGCGCGGCATCACCGACATCGTCGAGATGGACCCCGCCGCGGTCGAGGCGCGCTACGGCGTACCGCCGGAGAAGTATGTCGATTTGAAGGCGCTCGAGGGCGATCCCAGCGACAACCTACCCGGTGTTCCCGGCGTGGGCACCAAAACCGCGGCGAAGCTGATCCAGAAGTACGGCAGTGCCGAGGAGGTCGTTGCGCATGCAGTCGAGCAGACGCCGAAGTTGTCGCAGAACCTCGCCGCCCATGCCGACCAGGTGGCGATCAACAAAGAGCTGTCGCGGCTGGTGGAAGTCGAAATCGAAGACCTCGATATAGACAACCTCAAGATGGGCGGGTGGGATCTCGACGAGGTGCGGGAGTTGTTCATCTCGCTCGAGTTCCGCTCCCTGCTCGAACGCCTGCTGTCCGATCTCCCCGATGCCGCCGAGGGAGAGGGCGAGGCCTTCGAGATGGACCTCCGGGTGATCGCCACGCGCGCCGACCTCGACGCCCTCGTCCGCGATCTGTCGGCGGCACCGAGGATCGCGGTCGACCTCGTCCCGGCCGCGCCCCGCGGCGCGCCGCGTTCGCTCGCGTTCTCGTGGGGCGAGGGCGAGACCGCGTTCGTTCCGCTCGGGCGTGGTGGCGTGGGCCTGCGGGATGCGCTGCCGGCGCTGGAAGGCATATTCCGCAACCCGGCCGCCCACAAGGTCGCCCACGGCGCGCGGGCGTTGTTGCTGTCGCTTCATGCCGCCGGAATCGAGCCCGCGGGGCTCACGCTCGACACCCACATTGCTGCGTACCTGTTGGATCCCGGCGCGCCGGGCTACCCGGTCGACGAGGTGGCGCGCAAGTACACCGGGCGCGAGCTCCGCGCGGTCGACGGCGTCGAACGTCCCGAACCCGACGCCAAGCAGGTCGCGTTCGATCTCGACGACGGCCTCGAGGAGGTTGAAGCCGAGGATGCGTCGCTGCGCGCGCTCGCGGTCGCGGAGATATCCGACGCGGTGATCCCCGAGCTCGAGCGGCTCGGGATGCGCGATCTCTACGACCGCATCGAGCACCCGCTCATCCCGGTGCTCGCCCGCATGGAGGAGGCAGGCGTCAAGCTCGACCTCGAGTACCTCTCCGCCATGGCCGCCGATCTCGATGCGCGCGTCGCGGCACTCGAAGAAGAGTGCTACGACCTCGCCGGAGAGCGCCTCAACCTGGGGTCGCCGCAGCAGCTGCGCGTCCTGCTCTACGACAAGCTTGCGTTAAAGACGACGCGCCGCACCAAAACCGGCCTGTCGACCGACCAGCGCGCTCTTCAGACGCTCGTCGATCAGCATCCGTTCGTAGGGAGGCTGCTCGAGTACCGCGAGCTCGCAAAGTTGAAGAACACCTACGTCGACGCGCTTCCCCCGCTCGTCGACCCGCGGGATGGGAGATTGCACACGACCTTCGATCAGACCGTCGCCGCCACCGGGCGGTTGTCGTCGACGAATCCGAACCTCATGAACATTCCGATTCGGACCGAGTTGGGCCGCACGATCCGGCGCGCGTTCGTGCCGGAGGACGGGCACCTGCTGCTGTCGGTCGACTATTCGCAGATCGAGTTGCGCGTGATGGCGCATTTGAGCGAGGACCCGATCCTCGTCGAGGTCTTCCGGATGGATGAAGACGTTCATGCCGCCACCGCCGCCCGCATCTTTGGCAAGGACGCTGCAAGCCTCGATGTGCGCGACCGGTCGGTCGCCAAGATGGTGAACTACGGACTTGCCTACGGCATGGGCGCGGCGGGCCTCGCCGAACGGCTCAACATCCCGGTTCCGGAGGCGAGGGACATCATGGACGCGTACTTCGAGCAGTTCGGCGGCGTGCACGAGTTTCTGGACGGGGTCGTGACCCAGGCATACGCGGACGGGTTCACGACCACGATGTTCGGCCGGCGCCGGTATCTTCCCGAGCTGGGAAGCGGCAACCCGCGGGTCCGGTCCATAGGTGAGCGGCAGGCGCTCAACGCGCCGATCCAGGGCTCCGCCGCCGACATCATGAAACTCGCGATGATCAACGTCGATCGCGCCCTTCACGACGAAGGTCTTGCCACCCGGATGATTCTCACCGTGCACGACGAGCTGGTGTTCGAGGTGCCGGCCGCCGAGCGCGACGAGGCCGCCAAGCTGGTGGAGCGGGAGATGTCGTCGGTGTGCGAGATGAAGGTCCCGCTCGGAGTCGACGTCTCGTTCGGAGCCACCTGGGCCGACACGAAGTGACCGCGACGTCCTGAGAGCGGTTTGAGCGCCCGGGTTCGCCCCCGTATACTCGTTCGGCCCCGCCCGGGGTCGAATTTTTGTCAGGAGGAATCCGTTTTCATGAGCGACCAGCAGGACGGCGCTGCCCAAGCGCCGCAGGCGGCCGAAGAAACATTGCCCGACGGCCACGGCGGCACGATCACACGCACCGCCGCATCCACGTCCGGCGAGACCTATGCCGGCGGCACGATCGTCGAAAACGACGTCGGCGAGTCGATGGAAGACCTCATGGCCGCCATCGAGGCGACCATCAAGCCGTTCGACGAGGGCGACATCGTGGGGGGCATGGTCGTCAAGATCGAGAAGGACGAGGTGCTTCTCGACATCGGGTACAAGTCTGAAGGCGTCATTCCGATCCGGGAACTGTCGATTCGCAACGACGTCGATCCCAGTGAGGTCGTCTCGACCGGCGATGAGATCGAGGCCCTCGTTCTCCAGAAGGAGGACGCCGACGGGCGCTTGATCCTGTCGAAGAAGCGGGCCCAGTACGAGCGGGCATGGGGACGGATCGAGGAGCTCAAGAACGCCGATCAAACGGTCACCGGGCCGGTCATCGAGGTCGTCAAGGGTGGGCTCATCCTCGACATCGGTCTCCGCGGGTTCCTCCCCGCGTCGCTCGTAGAGATGCGTCGCGTGCGCGATCTTCAGCCGTACGTCGGCAAGCAGCTCGAGTGCCGCATCATCGAACTCGACAAGAACCGCAACAACGTCGTGCTGTCGCGCCGCAAGTTCCTCGAGGAGTCGCAGGCCGAGCAGCGCCACGAGTTCCTCACGTCGCTCGACAAGGGCGAGGTCAGGAAGGGCACGGTTTCGTCGATCGTCAACTTCGGTGCGTTCGTTGACCTCGGTGGGGTCGACGGTCTCGTGCACGTGTCCGAGTTGTCGTGGAAGCACGTCGATCATCCGAGCGAGGTAGTGGATGTCGGCCAGGAAGTCGACGTGGAGGTTCTCGACGTCGACCTCGAGCGCGAGCGCGTGTCGCTGTCGCTCAAGGCGACGCAAGAGGATCCGTGGCGACAGTTCGCACGTCGCCACAGCACCGGCGACGTGATCGAGGGCCGGGTGACCAAGCTCGTCCCCTTCGGCGCCTTCGTGGAGGTCGACGATGCGATCGAAGGTCTGGTGCACATCTCCGAGCTTGCAGAGCATCACGTGGAGAAGTCGGAGGACGAGCTGAGCGTGCACGACCGGGTGCCGGTCAAGATCATCGACATCGACCTCGACCGCCGGCGCATAAGCCTGTCCCGCAAGCAGGCGGTGCGGGATGAATCCGGCGAAGCGCCGGCCGCAGAAGAAATGTCGCTCGAGGGTTCGGACGCGCCGACCGAAGCAGCGGTCGGGGACGAGCTTTCCGTCGAGGCCTCTCCCGACGCCGCCGAGGTCGTCGCCGAGACCGCTCCGGCATCCGAGCCGACGGGGGACGAGACCGACGTCCCCGTCCTCGAGCCCGACGCCCCCGCGACGACCGAGGAGAGCGCGCCGACCGAGGAGCCCGTCGAGGATGCGCCGGTGCCGGCGCAGGAGCCGGATGCAACGCCCGACGCGAGCGCCGGCGAGTCGCCGACGGACGAGGCCGGTTCGGCGGAGGCCGAGGGGGAGGACTCCATCGAAACGATCGTCCAGGATCTGAAGCGCGAGCGGGGCCAGTCGTAGCCCGAAATGCTGACGGTCGGCCTCACCGGCGGGATCGGCAGCGGGAAATCCACGTTTGCCGGATTGCTCGCGCGACGCGGCGCGCAGGTCGTGGACGCCGATGCGATCGGCCGGACCGCATTGGAGCCCGGGCAACAAGCGTGGCACTCGGTCGTCGACACCTTCGGCGACGAGGTGTTGGCGCCCGGCATGAGGATCGATCGGGCACGCCTCGCCGACATCGTCTTTGCGAATCCCAAGGCGCTTGCCGCGCTCAATGCAATCGTGCACCCGATCATCGTCAGCCGCATTGCGGAGACGCTCGAGATGTTGCGGGGCACCGATGAGATCGTGGTCATCGATGCGGCGCTCATCGTCGAGATCGGCTTGACCGACGCGCTCGACGTCCTGGTCGTCGTCGATGCCCCGGAGGACGTGCGACGTACGCGTCTGGTAGACGAGCGGCAGATGTCGATAGAGGACATCAACGCCCGGATGCGGGTCCAGGCCGACCCGACCGAATTGGCGGACCGCGCCGACATCGTCGTGAAAAACAACGGGTCGTTGGACGACCTCGATCGAGAGGCCCAGCGCGTGTGGGAGGAACTGAGCCGCCTGTCGCAGTCATCGGAATGATCAAAGTCGTCTTTTTCGATGCGGGCGACACATTGCTTCGTCCGTTCCCCTCCTTTCAGGACCTGTTCGCAGCCACCTGTCGCGGTGCGGGCTACGACGTCGACGCGGATGATGTTCTAACCCTGCGCACGCGCCTCGCGCCGCACCTCGTCGACCTTGCGGAGGAAACCGGGATCGACAAGCCGTCACTTTCGGCCGAGGAGTCGCGGTCGTTCTGGACGCATCTCTACAGGCGGTTTCTCGAGGAGCTCGGCGTGACGAACGACGACCTCGTGGGTGAGCTGTATTCGGTGTTCTCAAACAGTGCCTCGTACAAGTTGTTCGACGACGTCGTGCCGAGCCTCGAGCAACTGGTGGAGCGGGGATATCGTCTGGGTCTGATCTCGAACTTCGAAGAGTGGCTACAGCGCATGCTGGTGGAGCTCGAGATCCACGAGCATTTCGAGCCGACGGTGATCTCCGGTTTGGAGGGAGTCGAGAAGCCAGACCCCGCCATTTACGAGCTCGCGGTCGAACGGGCTCGGGTCGACCCGTCGGAAGCGGTGCATGTGGGGGATTCCCCCAAGCTCGACGTCGAGCCCGCCTCGTCGGTCGGCTTGCATGCAGTGCTGCTCGACCGATTCGACGCCTACCCCGATGCGGCGGTCGACAGGATCGGGTCGTTGAAGGAGTTGCCGCGGCTCATCGAGAACTTCTAGGGATGGAACGGGGACTGGAAGAGACGCGCGAAGCGTTGGCCGCCGAAAACGAGCGTCTCCGAACGACCGTCACGCGGCTAGAGGCCGACCTTCGTACGCAGACGGAATTCGTATCGATGCTGGCGCACGAGTTGAACGGGCCGATGACGACGATCGTCGGGTTCGGCGACGCATTGAGGGATCAGTGGGGCACGCTGCCCGAGGACCAACGCTCGAGATTCCTCGAGATCCTCTCGACCGAGGTCGGACGCCTTTCGCGCCTGGTGCGGGACCTGCTCGACCTCTCCCGCATGGAGGCCGGGACCCTTCGATACGACGTCGAACCGATCTCGCTTCCCGAGTTGATCGACGGCATCCTCGTCGTCCACCCGTCGCTGCGCGCCGAGCACGTCATCGAAGCCGACGTCCCCAACGATCTCCCGAAGGTGATGGGCGACAAAGACCGGCTCCGACAGGTCTTGCTCAACCTGCTCGGTAACGCCGCCGGCTACAGCCCCCCCGGCACACGAATCCGGCTGGCCGCCGCGGAGGAGCGGGAGGGTCCCCGGCCGGTGGTGCGGGTAAGCGTGGCCGACGACGGAATCGGGATCCCGCCCGCCGACCGCGATCGGGTGTTCTCGAAGTTCGTCATGCTTCCGAAGCCGCCGTGGGCCAAGCGGGGAACCGGCCTCGGGCTGTTCATCACGAAGGGGATCGTCGAGGCCCACGGCGGTCGGATTTGGGTCGAGTCGGAGCCGGGTAGCGGCTCGACCTTTCACTTCACGCTGAATGTCGCCGGCTGACGACGGTCACGACTCCAGGGCGTTCTTGAGTTCGTCGAGGCGCTCTTTCCACTGCGCCTTCATAAGCTCCGCCTCTCTCGCGTCCCGAAGTCGCTCGTGGGCAACGGCGACGCTGCTCTTGGTTTTGCTCTTGGCGGTGAAGCCCATGTTGACGCGGGTGGCGCCGTCCTCCCAGTCGAAGCGGGCAGACTTCTCCCGCTGAGAGGTGCGAAGCTCGAGCGGCGCGTTGGGGAACCACCGCTCGCGCGCGGCGGCGTCGACGACCGCGTCGAACAACACGGCCACGGAGACATCGACCGTCTTGCTCGCATTCACCGCGAAAGTGCCGTCGTCGCGCTGGTACTTGGCGCGACCCTTGCGGGCGCGCTCGTAGGACACGGTTATCGTCTGCGCCCACCACCCCGGTACGTCGTGATCGTCGAGAAGATATCGGGCGATGTCGCGGTGCGGCCGATCGATCGCCCCCCACGCGTCGAGGATCGCGAACCACTCGGTTGCCGATTTGCCGGTGGCGTTGTGCAGGGAGTCGTCGGACACGACGGGATCGGCTTCGCTCGGCGGGAGGTCCGACGGTTCCCCGTGGTCGAGGTGGCGGCGCGCCGCGGTGTAACGCTCCCCGGTCTTCGCCATGCGGGCTCTTACGGCCCGCTTGAAGGACTTGCGCTCGGTCATCTTCGTCTCCTCATGGGCATCCGTCCGCAGGACTCACGCTCCCGGGGACGCTGCCCACGACGGACGGCGCTCCGAGCATCCCGAGGACAGGGCCCCCTTTGCCTCCCGGGGCCGGCGGCGTGAGCACCGGTGCGGAGGTTGGGCGCGGGATTCGCCGCCGCCAAGAATACGCCTCGGCGCGCCGGCGTTCCAACACCCCGCTCGTAGACTGACGGCGTGCCTCCGTTCAAGGTCGTCTCCGATTTCTCCCCCGCGGGGGACCAGCCGCAGGCCGTCCGCGGCCTCGTCGAGCGCGTTATGCGGGGCGAGAAGTTTTCGACCCTCCTGGGTGCGACCGGAACCGGGAAGACGGCCACGCTCGCGTGGGCGATCGAGCAGATCCAGAAGCCGACCCTGGTGATGGCGCCGAACAAGTCGCTCGCGGCGCAGCTCTGCAACGAGTTCAAGCAGTTCTTTCCGCACAACGCGGTCGAGTACTTCGTCTCCTACTACGACTATTACCAGCCGGAGGCATACGTCCCCCAGACCGACACCTATATCGAGAAGGATTCGTCGGTAAACGACGAGGTCGAGCGCCTCAGACACTCCGCCACCTCGGCGCTCCTGCAGCGGAACGACGTCTTGATCGTCGCGAGCGTGTCGGCGATCTACGGACTCGGTTCGCCGGAGGAGTACATGGAGCAGACGGTGAGCGTGGCGCGCGGCGGCGTGGCCGATCGCGACTTCATAATCCAGCGCCTCGTCGACATCCAGTACGAGCGCAACGACGTGAATTTCGTCCGCGGCAAGTTCCGGGTGCGCGGCGACACGATCGAGATATTTCCGGCGTACGAAGAGAAGGCGCTCCGCGTCGAGCTGTTCGGCGACGAGGTCGATCGCATCATCGAGCTCGACCCTTTGACCGGCGAGATCACGCGCGACCTCGATCACGTCACGGTTTACCCGGCGTCGCACTACGTCGCGTCGCGCACTCGGCTCGAACGGGCCATCGTCTCGATCGAGGCGGAGCTCGCCGATCGCCTCAAGCAGCTCGAGAACGAACGCAAGCTGCTCGAGGCCCAACGCTTGAGGATGCGCACGCAGTACGACCTCGAGATGTTACGGGAGGTCGGTTTCTGCAACGGCATCGAGAACTACTCGCGTCACATCGAGGGCCGCGCCCCGGGGAGCCGCCCCAACACGTTGCTCGACTATTTTCCCGACGACTTCCTCATGGTGCTCGACGAGAGTCACGTCGCGGTTCCACAGCTGAACGGCATGTACGAAGGCGACATGAGTCGCAAGCGAACCCTCGTCGAGCACGGCTTTCGGATGCCGAGCGCGCTCGACAACCGCCCGCTTCGGTTCGACGAGTGGCTCGACATCGTGAAGCAGGTCGTCTTCATGAGCGCGACCCCGGGCCCGTTCGAATTGCGCGAGGGCGGTGAGCCGGTCGAGCAACTGGTGCGACCTACGGGGCTCATCGACCCCGAGGTTCTCGTCCGGCCGACGAAGGGCCAGATCGACGACCTCATGGAAGAGATCAAGCTCCGGACCGAGCGCAACGAGCGCGTTCTCGTGACGACTCTGACCAAGAAGATGGCCGAGGACCTCACCGACTACCTGCTGGAATCGGGCATGAGGGTGCGCTACCTCCACGCCGACATCAACACCGTCGAGCGCATCGAGATCCTGCGCGATCTTCGACTGGGCGAGTTCGACGTGCTCGTCGGAATCAACTTGCTGCGCGAGGGTCTCGATCTTCCCGAGGTATCTCTGGTAGCCATTCTCGATGCCGACAAAGAGGGCTACCTAAGATCGCAAACGAGCCTCATCCAAACGATCGGCCGGGCGGCGAGAAACGTGGCCGGCCAGGTGATCATGTACGCCGACGAAGTCACCGACTCGATGCGCAGAGCCATCAACGAGACCGAACGCCGCCGCGAGATTCAGCTTCGCTACAACGACGAACACGGCATCGACCCGCAGTCCATCCGCAAGGCCGTCTCCGACATCCTGATCCTGGGAGGACTTCGGGCGGACCGGGGCGCGCCGGTCCCGCGCGGGTCGAAGAGCCGGCGCACCGAACCGATAGGCGGGACCCCGGACGAGCTGCGGCGCCTCATCCTGCAGCTCGAGGAGGAGATGCATCAGGCGGCCGAAGAACTGCGGTTCGAGTACGCGGCGCGCATTCGCGATGAAGTCACCGAGCTGAAGCGAGAGCTGCGGGACGTGGGGTGAGGCCTGGCCGATTTAGGCGGGCGCGGGCGCGCCGGGGCTCTGCTCCCATGGCTCCGGGGCCGGCGGCGGCGCTCCCAGCTCGCACAATCGTGCGTACTCCGGCATTGGATCTGTCTGCGTCATCGACGGCGCACTCCGCGGCCGGCGATCCGGCGGTCGTCCTCGCAATCGTTTCTCCCCTCGTGCCCGTTCCCGCTTGCGTGAGCATATGGTGACGCAGCGTCACTTGTCTATGGTTTTTGCGGCCCCCGAGACGCCGAAATTAGGATCGTGCGGCCATCAGTCGAGGACGGAGCGGAGCGCGGCGAACGCCTCATCCAAATCCTGGTCGTTGTTGAAGAAGTGCGGGGAGATACGCAGGGCGTCGCCGCGCTGATCGAACACCACATCTCGTTCGAACAGCGCGTGCAGCACCTTGTCGGCAGCCGGACGTCCGCCCGGAACCCGAACGCGCACCAGCGCGCCGCGCCGGTCCCGATCGACGGGTGATCCGACGTCTAAGCCGCCATCGAGGGCGCGGTCGACCACGCCCTGCGATAGTTCCTGCGTCCGTGACCGGATTCGCTCGACGCCGACCTCAAGGATGATCTCCATCCCGCCGGCGGCGGTCCATGCCTGCGGCAACGTCGACGTGCCGGTTTCGAATCGGCGCGCCGATGGGAGAAGTCGCAGTTCCGAGCGGTCGAAGTCGAACGGGTCGACGGTTCCGAACCATCCCACGACGGTCGGGTGCATATGCTCGATCAGGTCGCGGCGGCAGTAGAGGAAGGCCAGGCCCTGGCCGCCGCACAGCCACTTGAGGACGCCCGAGACGAGGAAGTCGATCCCGATCGCGTGGACGTCGAGGGGAAGGACTCCGGTTCCGTGGAAGTCGTCGACGACCACGTATGCGCCGTGCGCGTGCGCCGCCGCGACGATCGGTTCGAGGTCCATGATCCACGACGACTCGAACAGCACCCGGTTCACGTTCACGATGCGCGTGCGCTCATCGATGCGGTCGACGACCTCCTCGGCGTCGACGCGTATTCCGTCCGGAGTCGGCGCGACATCGAGCCGCGCCCCGCGGGGTTCCTGCGCCCTCCATACGTAATGGTTCGTCGGGAAGTCGAGAGCGGTGGCGACGACTCCGTTGCGGTCGCCGGAGAAGTCGAGGCACGACGAGATCGACGACAACCCCGACGACACCGACGGCACGAGCGCGATTTCGTCGGCATCCGCGCCGATCAGCGCGGCGAACTGGGCGCGGCATTCGGCAAGACGTGGGAAACCGTGGTCGAACCACAGCTCCTCCGGACCGAGGCGGCTCCACAGATCGAGGTGCTCTTTGGCGAGCGCGCGACTGCGGGTCGACAACGGCCCGAGCGATCCGGAGATCAGATAGGTCCTATGGGCAAGGATCGGGAATTCATTCCGGTAGGCGCCGAGATCGGCCATCCACCGAGCGTACCCGGGGCGTCACACGGGAGGTTTCGGGTCGTACTCAATGCCGCGGCGTACTTGCGCGGCGCGCTCGATCGACCCCAGGCGCGCGACGAGATGAAGTGCCATGTCGATTCCCGCCGACACTCCGGCGGCGGTGATGATGTCGCCGTCGTCGACGAAGCGTTCGCCGGCACGGACGTCGATGGTGGGGTCGATGTCGCGGAGCCGGTCCAACGACGCCCAGTGACTGGTCGCCGGGCGCCCGCCGAGCAGCCCCGCGTCCGCGAGCACGAGCGAACCGGTGCACACGCTCGTCACCAGGCGCGCGCCGGTTGCGATCTTCTCTATCCACGCCCGCACGTTTTCGTCACCCACCTGGGCGCGCGTCCCCATCCCGCCCGGATACACGAGGACGTCGATGGGGGGGTGGTCGGCCCATGAATAGTCGGGGATGACCCGGAGTCCTTTGGCGCATGTGACCGGCGACGACGGAGCCACCGTGAATACCTCGACGTCGTCTGCGGGCGCCGTGCGCGCCCAGTACGACAGCACCTCCCACGGGCCCGCCCAGTCCAGTTCCTCCGCTCCGTCGAACAGCGCGACTCCGATTCGGAGCGTCATCTCTAGGCGCCCGGAGCCGACAGAGTGCCTCCGAGAACCCGTCGGATCTTGCGCGCCAGCGGGTCGGTGGTCGAAACGAACCAGTTTTCGTCGTGAACGTAGGCGAACGGCCAGTCGTCGCCGTAGATCTCGGTGATCGCGAAGTCGAGGGTTCCCTGCGTCCGGTAGACGATCATCTGAACGTGGGTGCCGCGGACGGTGCACGATCCGCTTTCCACCGTTTCCTCGGACGCGTCGATGGCGACCCTGCGACAGGGGATCCCGCCCGCCCTCAGGTCGGCGGCAATCTCCCGCACGCCCCCGTAGCCGGGCGCGGGCTCCCCTCCTTCGAGGACGACCTCGGGCGCCGGCACGTCGGCAGGCATGCCGTCGTCGACGGCGCCTTCCAGGTCGTCGACGATCCCGGTCACCTCCTCGATCAGTTCCTGCGCGGGACCGAACAAAGCAAAGCCCAAGCCGCCCACGACGAGGAGCACGAGGAGCGGCTTCACCAGCGCCGCCAGCGGCCCCCGTCCCGCCGCCAGCGGCCCTCCCGGCGCGCCGAGCGATCCTCCCGACGCCGCCAACGGGCGATAGGGACCGGTGCGCCCCGAGGTCGGTTGGCCGCAGTTCCCACAGATTGGGGTCCCGGCCTCCATCTCGTAACCGCACGCCCGGCAGGTGATCATCACCCGCATCGTCACGGATTCGGCTCAGGAAGGCAAGGCACGGCGCGCCTCGCCGCGCGTGCGGCCCGGCCGGCAACTGTGACCGGCGCCACACTCTGGCGATCTAATCTACATTTCGCGCTCTCTCACGGCGCCGGCGGGCGTGCGCTGCAGATTAAATCGCCGGTTTCCCGCCCGATTTTGAAGGTGAGTGACACGCGTGTCGTTTACGATTGGCGACCATGTCTCACCCTCTTTCTCCGGAGGACTCCGGCGCGCTCGTCGTGCGCGGCGCCCGCGAGCACAACCTCAAAAACGTCAACCTCGAGCTCCCCCGCGATGCCCTCATCGTGTTCACCGGCATCTCCGGCTCGGGGAAATCATCCCTTGCGTTCGACACGATCTACGCCGAGGGCCAGCGCCGATACGTCGAGTCGCTGTCGGCGTATGCCCGGCAGTTCCTGGGGCAGATGGACAAGCCCGACGTCGACTTCATCGAGGGTTTGTCTCCCGCCATCTCGATCGACCAGAAGTCGGCGCCGAAGAACCCCCGTTCGACGGTCGGCACGATCACCGAGATCTACGACTACCTGCGCCTGCTCTACGCTCGGATCGGACGTCCCCATTGCCACAACTGCGGGCGCCCGATCGCGCGGCAGACGCCGGAGCAGATCGTCGACCAGATAATGAACCTCCCCGAGGGGACCCGGTTTCAGGTTCTCGCGCCGGTCGTGCGGTCGCGCAAGGGCGAGTTCACGAGCCTGTTCGAGGAGCTTGCTCGCAAGGGGTTCGCACGAGCCCGCGTCGACGGAGAGGTGCGCGAGCTGTCGGACAAGATCCGCCTCGATCGTTACTACCAGCACAACATCGACGTCGTCGTCGACCGGCTCGTGCTCAAGGAGGGGATCGCGACTCGCCTTGCCGATTCGATCGAGACCGCGCTCGGTCTCGCCGAAGGCGTCGCCGCCATCGATCTCGTCGACGACGCCGCGGAGGACATCTTGTTCTCGCAGCATTTTGCCTGCATCGACTGCGGCATCTCGTTCGACGAACTCGCGCCGCGGAACTTCTCGTTCAACTCGCCCTACGGCGCGTGCGATCACTGCGACGGCCTCGGGACCCACCTCGAGGTGGATGCCGAGCTCGTGATCCCGGATCCCGATCTCTCTATCGATGAGGGCGCCATCGCGCCGTGGTCGGGCCGCACGCTCGAGTATTTCGATCGCCTGATCCAGTCGGCGGCGAAGACGTTCGGCTTCCGCACCGACGTGCCGTTCAAGAAGCTCCCCAAGCGAGCGCGCGACATCATCCTCTACGGCTCGAACGAGGAGGAGGTCCACGTTCGTTACAAGAACCGGTTCGGACGCATCCGCGCCTACTGGACGCCGTTCGAGGGAGTCATCTCGTGGCTCGAGCGTCGCCGCTCCGACACCGACAGCGACTATGCGCGCGAACGTTACGAGCAGTACTTTCGCCAGGTTCCGTGTCCCGAGTGCGGCGGGGCGCGGCTTCGTCCGGAGTCCCTCGCGGTCACCGTAGGGGGAAAGAGCATCTTCGAGTTGTGCGAGATGTGCATCGACGCGATCGACGACTTCTTGCGCAAGGTCGAACTCAACGATCGCGAGACGCACATCGCGGAGCGGGTCCTCAAAGAAATCCATGCGCGGCTCCGGTTCCTCCTCGACGTTGGTCTCGACTACCTCACGTTGTCGCGCGGTTCGGCAACCCTCGCCGGCGGGGAGGCACAGCGGATCCGGCTTGCCACCCAGATCGGCTCCGGGCTCGTCGGCGTGCTCTACGTGTTGGACGAGCCCTCCATCGGGCTTCATCAGCGCGACAACCGCCGGCTCATCGACACGCTGGTTCGGTTGCGCGACTTGGGGAACACGCTGATCGTCGTCGAGCACGACGAGGACACCGTGCGCGCCTCAGATTATGTGGTCGATATCGGTCCGGGGGCGGGGGAGCGCGGCGGGCACATCGTGTACGCGGGTCCGCTCGACGGGCTGCTGCGTCACGAAAATTCGATCACCGGCGATTATCTGAACGGGGCAAAATCCATCGCGGTGCCGTCTAAACGACGGAATGCCGACGGCGATTCGATCACCGTCAGGGGCGCGCGGCAGCACAACCTCAAGAACGTCGACGTGCGCTTCCCGCTCGGCTGCTTCGTCACGGTCACGGGTGTCTCGGGGTCGGGCAAATCGACCCTCGTGAACGACGTCCTCTACCGGGCGGTCCATGCCCGGCTCAACCGACAGGCGCGCGCGGTAGCAGGTAAGCACAAGAGAATCGACGGCATCGAGCACGTCGACAAGGTCATCGACATCGACCAAAGTCCGATCGGCCGCACCCCCCGTTCGAATCCGGCCACGTATACGGGGGTGTTCGATCACATCCGCAAGCTGTTCGCGAAGACGCCCGATGCGCGCCGGCGCGGCTATCAGCCGGGACGGTTCTCGTTCAACGTACGCGGCGGACGGTGTGAGGCATGCGCCGGCGACGGCACCATCAAGATCGAGATGCACTTCCTGCCCGACGTTTACGTGCCGTGCGAGGTGTGCAAAGGCCGGCGTTACAACCGGGAGACGCTCGAGGTCCGCTACAAGGGCAAGAGCATCTGTGAGGTGCTCGAGATGAGCGTCTCCGAAGCGTGCGAGTTCTTCGCTCCGATCCCTCCGATCGCCCGTCACATGGACACCTTGCGCGACGTCGGCCTCGGCTACATCAAGCTGGGGCAGCCGGCCCCGACGTTGTCGGGCGGCGAGGCACAGCGGGTAAAGCTCGCCACCGAGCTCGCCAAGCGGTCGACGGGGCGCACGCTCTACATCCTCGACGAGCCGACCACCGGGCTCCACTTCGACGACATCGCCAAGCTCCTGGGCGTTCTCCACCGCCTCGTCGACGCCGGCAACACGGTCGTCGTGATCGAACACAACCTCGACGTCGTCAAGACCGCCGATTACATCATCGACCTCGGTCCCGAGGGCGGAGCCGGAGGCGGGACCATAGTCGCGGAAGGGACACCGGAGCAGGTGACCGCCACTTCCGGCTCCTACACCGGCGAGTACCTGGGACGGCTCCTCGAACGGGCCCGGCCGGCGCGGCGGGTCGCCGCCGGAAAAGCCCGCCCTCGTCGGGCCACGGCGCAGAGGCGGCGAAAAGCGGGCTGAAGCCCGCCGTCGGCGAGGCTCGCTCGCCCCAGTTGACGACTCCCACGCGCGTCGCATCGGCGGCGCGCGTGCCGCGCGCTTTCTTTCGCGGAACGCGGCTCGAACGATCCCCGCGCACCGCTCCAAGCGCGCCCGCGCATGCTCAGGAAGTGACCGGTGCAACGGCGGTGTACCGGTCGCGGCGGTTTGCCCGGCTCACGAGCGCGCCGGCGACGACGAAGAGACCGGCTCCGGGAATGATCCACGGCGGAAAGACGATGCTCAACGCGGCCGATCCGATCGCGGTCCCGATTCCGATTGCCCGCTTCCTCACCACGAGCGCAAGCGCGAACCCGGCCGCGCCCAGCTGCGTGATCAGCATGCCGGTCGACGTGACCCCGTGCCCGTCGTCGATCTCGCGCTCGCGGTCCGGGGCACTTGCCGCCGCGGTCGATGCCTCCGAACGCACCGCGCTCACCACCTGAAGGTTTCCTGCCACCAGGATGGCGACGCCGACCAGCGTCACCAGCGCAGCCGCCCACAGCAGAGGTCTACGCAGATCCCTTCGCAGCGCCCAGAAAGATGCGGCCAGCAGGAAGACCGGAAGGAGCCCACTCTGCGCGGACGCGAGGTGCCCCCGTGCATGGGCGCCGTCTGCCTCGACCAGGGCATTGGTGACGAGGTTGGTGGAGATCACCGCCACGACGACCGCCGCAAGCGGCAGCATGAAACTGCGGCTGGTCACGGTCGCCCATAGCGGCGCGCCGTTCTCGTTCGCCGACGAGGACCTTTCGCCCCGACGCCGGAGAACCACGTACGCGGACAGTCCCAGCAGGACGATGATCAGCAGGACGAACATCGGAAGACCCCTCTCACCAAGGAGGACGGTGCCAAACAGTAGAGTTCCAACTGCGCCCGGCACCTCGTCCTCATGCGGCCACTTGCTTCCGAACGATAGGTCGGCGGCCGCGCGGCGGTAAGGGTGCTGGCACCCCAACGGCGGGTTGCCTACCCGCCCATCGCCCGTCGGTCGACCAACCTTCGAGATCGAAGCAGCAGGCGCGCGTTAGTTCGCGCCGCGCACGCGCAGCACCGTCCCGGAGTGGTCGACCACGAACAGCTCGCCCTTTTCGTTCTCGCCGAACGACGCGATCTGACGCTCGGTTTCGAGCGCGAGCCTCTGTTCTGCACGCGGCGTGCTTGAATCGAGGATCCAGATGTTGCCGGAACAAAAGTCACCGTAGAGGTAGCCGCCCACAAGCGCCGGAACGCGCGTACCGCGGTAGACGTAGCCGCCGGTGATCGAACATCCTTGGCTGTGGTTGTACTCGGCGACCGGAAGCTCGAGCCCCGACGTATCGCATTCAGCAGCTTCGTAGCATGCGCTTCCCTCCATCACGTTCCACCCGTAGTTCACGCCGCCGCGTCGTGGGGCGCGCTCGACGTTGACCTCCTCGAGCTCCGACTGTCCGACGTCGGCAATCCACAGATCGCCGGTGGCCCGATCGAACGAGAACCGCCACGGATTGCGGAGGCCGTACGCCCAGATCTCGGGGCGTGCGCCGTCGCGGTCGACGAACGGGTTGTCCGGCGGCACCTCGTAGCCGCGCCCCGCCACGTCGATGCGCAACAGCTTCCCCAAAAGGGTGTCGAGCGACTGCCCGTTTCCCTGCGGATCGCCTGCGGAGCCGCCGTCTCCGGTCGCCACGTAGAGGTAGCCGTCGGGCCCGAACGCGAGGTGGCCGCCGTTGTGATTGGAGAACGGCTGCGCGATTTCCAACAGCACCCTCTCGGAAGAGGGATCGGCGCGCCCCGGACGATCGCTCACCCGGTAGCGGGCGACGATCGTGTCTCCCGAGAGGTTCGTGTAGTTGACGAAGAAGCGACGTGTACGCGGATAGTCGGGGTCGAACGCCAGCCCGAGCAATCCCTGCTCGCCTCCGGCCTGCACCTTGTCGGAGATATCGAGGAACGGTCGCGTTCGCACCCGGCCGTTGCGGAGGATCTTGATGCGCCCGCCCTGTTCGACGATGAACAGCCGGCCACTCCCGTCACCCGCGTGCGTGACGTAGAGGGGCGTGTCGAGACCGGTGGCGACCGGCCGCAACCGGATCGCCGTTTCGAGGGGCGCCGCATGGCGGCCATCGCCCTCGCCCCTTGTGGATGATCGCTCCGGACGGGAGGCGTCTTCGGTCGATCCCGGCGCGCCGGGCTCCCCGTTCCCACTGCATGCGCCCCCGACCAGCACTAGTGCTGCGCCAACCGCGACGGCGCGGAACCGAATGATGTCCATGTACCTTGATACACCGGGTGAGCGCGTAAAGATCCCAGGCCGCAGTGGCTCCTACCGACTCGCTATCATGTGGCTCCCGGGCGGTTAGCTCAGCGGGAGAGCGCTTCGTTCACACCGAAGAGGTCACTGGTTCGATCCCAGTACCGCCCACCCCTAAAAGAGGCCCTCAACGGCCTCGGAGACACCGAACAGCTGGTCCCGATGTATCTCCTGAGCGTCTCGACGCGTCGGTCCAGCTATTCGCGCAGGCCGAAGCAATGGGTCGCTCGACGGGTATCGCGCTCGCGCCGCGCGAGCGCGCCGACTGGGCTTCCGACCTCGACAGGGCCCGGAGCATCCGGGGGCCGGAAGCACTCGGCGCGGCCTTCGCCCGAGCCCAAAGTCCAGGACGGTGGTCGAGGCAATCGGGCTGGTCCTGGGCATCGACGACGTCGATCCGCCGCCGGGCCGCGAAGTTCGGTCTCAACTCGTCACCCCACCTCCCGCTGAGTGGCCGTTGATCGCGTGGCTGTATCTGGAAGGAAGCAAAGCGAGAACAGGAGGCGAGGGATGAGAAGCAAGCGAGCGAGGCTGTTGGTTTCGATAGGGATAGGCGTGGCCGTGCTCGCGGCAACCGGAGCACAGGCAGCGGTCTGGGTCGCGAACGCTCCAACCGGGACGCCGCCCGACCCGCGGATGGCCCAGACCACGAGCGCGTACGACGAGGCGAACGATCGCATGATCTTCTTCGGCGGCCACAACGGGACGGTGTGGCTCTCGGACACGTGGGTGCTGGAGAACGCGACCGGCAAGTCGGGCGATTCGGCGTGGACCCAGCTGGCTCCCACCGGCACGCCGCCGTCCGGGAGGCTCAACCATTCCGTCGTCTATGCCCCATCGAGTAACCGGCTCATCGTCTATGGGGGGTGTTTGGGGCACTGCTCGCCGGCCGACTCCGGGACGTACATCCTGACCAACGCGAACGGGTTGGGAGGAACGCCCGGTTGGAGCTCGCTCGGCGCGGCGGGCGCGGACGGCAGAGAAGCCCATGCCGCCGTATATGACGACGTCAACAACCGCATGATCATCTTCGGAGGCCAGAACGCGTTCAACACCTACACATCCAATCCGCAAGTGCGCGTTCTCACGAATGCAGATGGGACCGGAGGCGACACTCCCACCTGGACCACCCTGACTCCGAGCGGCACGCCGCCCAGCAACCGCGAGTCGTCTGGGGTCGCCTACGACGCCGCGAACAACCGGATGATCGTGTTCGGAGGCGCGACCCTTGCCTGTTGCGCCAAGGTTACCCATACCTACAACGACGTGTGGGTGCTCGAAAACGCGAACGGACTGGGCGGGACACCCGCATGGACCCAACTCGCGCCTACCGGCACACCACCTCAAACCCGCTTCGTTCACAGCGCCGTCTACGACTCCGGAACAAATGCCCTGTACGTCTTCGGTGGCACCGACATCGACACCGCGACGCAGGTGCACACCGATTTCTTCAACGATGTGTGGATGCTCAGCAACGCGAACGGCCTCGGCGGGTCCCCAGAGTGGACACAACTGACTCCGCTCGATACCCCTCCCAGCGGTCGGTCCGGGCCGGTCACTGCATTCAACTCCACTCACAATGCGCTGGTAACGGCGTTCGGGCGGAACGACATCCCGAGCTTCACGCTTTTCAACGATGTATGGGTCCTGCAGCTCGACTCAACAGCGCCGAACATCACGGTCACCACCCCCTCCGACGGCGCGTCCTACACGCTGGGTTCGACCGTTCTCGCCGACTACGCCTGCACGGATACAGGGGGAAGCGGGCTCGCTTCGTGCACAGGCACCGTTGCCGACGGGGGCGCGATCGACACGGCGACGGTCGGCTCCAAGACCTTCACCGTCGATGCCACGGACAATACCGGCAACGCGTCGTCGTTGACCCATCACTACAACGTCGTCTACGACTTCGACGGCTTCTTTTCGCCGATCAACAATCCTCCGACATTCAACGCCGTCAAGGCGGGATCGGCGGCTCCGGTGAAGTTCAGCCTCGATGGGGACCACGGTTTGGACATCTTCGCCACGGGACACCCGCAGTCTCGCGCGATCGCGTGCAATACTTCTGCGCCGATAGATGGTGTCGAGGAGACAGTGACGGCCGGTTCCAGCAGTCTCTCGTACGACTCCAGCGTCGACGAATACACATACGTCTGGAAGACGAGGAAAGCTTGGTCCGGAACCTGCCGACAGTTGGAGGTAGGTCTCAAGGACGGGGAGGTCTACACGGCTCTCTTCCAGTTCAAGTGAGCCGGCACGACCGGAGACGCGCAGCCGGGCCCCAATGCATTCCCTCGATCCAAGGCGCTGGGCGGATGCGGGGGCCGCAAGGGCCCCCGCATGAAGCGCCTCGCCGGTTTAGGGCCCGAAGGAATTCACCGTCTGTCCTGAGTCCACGGCTGCGCGCCCGTCGCGTGCATGTGGCACGGCGACCCGGACGGTTCCGGAACAAGTAGCTCCGTAGACGTCGGTGCCGCTGAACGAGACGGCGTAGACGCGTCCGTCGCCGCCGGCCGCTCGCTCGGCGCGAACCAGGACCGTGTTCGACGCGCGGCCGGTCGCCGCGTCGGGCGAGGTGGCGCCGTCTCCGGGTCCATCGAGTGGCTCGTCTTGAGTCACGCCTGTGATGCTCAACCGGACTGTGTCGCCATCAGGATCTGTGGCCCCGCCGACAGAGACTTCTCGAAGATCGTGTCGCGGCGGCCATAGAGTCCCCGGACGCGCGGTGACGCTCGAGCAGTCCGGCGCCCGGTTCTCCGGATCGTCGTTCACAACGGTGCCCATACCTTCTCCGTCGAGGATCGTAGCGTTTGACGCGTTCGAGAGGTTCAGGAGGAACGTCTCGTCGGGCTCGAATGCGTCATCGCCGACAACGGGAACCGTCACCGTCTGGCTCGTGGTGCCGGGGGCGAAGGTCAACGTCCCGGTGGTGGCCGAATAGTCGTCGCCCGCGGCGGCGCTTCCGTCGCTGGTCGCGTAATCGACTGTGACCGCGTCGCCACACGGGTTGACGTCGAGCGAGACGGTGAACGTGAACGACGTCACGTCGCCGGCATTTCCCTCGGTGGCGGCGACATCGCCGACCGACGCCGAGGGAACACCGCCGCTGCAGATCTCCACGCCCCGGACCGCGAGCGACATGATGCGCTGCGACGCGTCGACGTTGACGACCTCCATCCCGCCGGTGTTCATAAAGACGGTATGTGACGCGTTGCCGTTGACATCGGCGTCGGTGAGGCCGAGCGATTCCCCGAAAGGCGTCACCGAGAAGCCAACCTCGTTTTGGTTCACGATTTGCTCGGTCGCGAGAAACGGCAGGAAGTCGAAGTGGCCGCCGGAACGGGTGAGACGCGCGCCCGAGTTGCTTTCGGCGAGGGCAACCAATCCTCCTCCGTTGTTGACGAAGTCGATCAGATCACCCGAACGAGCATTGAGTAAATCGAGCTCGGCCTGCGTCAAAATCCCTCCGTAGTCGGACGCCACGACGATGACGTCATAACTGGAAAAGTTCACAGTGCCGAGCTCGAGCGGGTCGATCCCGTCCGCACCCGGCACCCCTGCGGCCGACGCCATGTCGAACGTGTATCCCGCGGCGATGAGTCCAAGTTTTGAGTCCACATGACCTGCGGGCGGTTCGATGCGGCTCGTCACCAAAAGCACCGAGGGGCTCGCCTCGCCGAAAGTTACGTACTCGATTGCGGCGTGGAGCAGGTTTCTCGCGCCGGTCGTATTGCCGCCGAAATGAGCGTGGAAATCTGGGTCGTGGCCGGTGACGAATACGCCGCCCGGCCCGGAAGGGGGATGAGCCTGAACCGGACCCAATGGAAGCGTCGCGGCCAGCGCAACGCACGCTAAAGCTGCAAGGATTCTTCGCACGAAACTCCCCTTTCGTCTAATCACACGTCGATGCACTACACGGCTACATCCGCCGCCGCGCGATGGAAGAAGCACCACCGACGACCAACGAAGTCCGCCCATTGCAATGGTTAACTCGCTTCGGCGCCGTCGAAGTTGAAGATGTCGACTGCCCACAGCCACGAGCCGTTCTCTCGCTTGTGGACCACGACGTACTTCCCAACGTCGCTCCTGGGCGCAGCGCCGGCGGGTCGAACGACCGCCGT
>Ga0247713_1000113_pt1 | contig 56947 bp, 53 predicted proteins | sample 21E_NmetaG_FD_189936 | JGI IMG/M metagenome (GOLD analysis project Ga0247713, IMG submission 189936) | Soil microbial communities from hillslope of Landscape Evolution Observatory, University of Arizona, Oracle, AZ, United States - 2-1-E_N | ecosystem: Engineered > Artificial ecosystem >...
CCCCAACCCTCCCCCCGACGAGCGCACGCCCCTGCCTGCCGACGTCATCCCCGCCGAGATCGCCGGTCCCGTCCACGGCCCCCCCGACGAGATCGTCGAGCGCCCCCCGCAGACGCTCGAGATCGTCGTCGGCCAGACCTTCGACCTCACGCTCGCAACGCGCATCGTCCCGAACCACCTCTGGAGCGTCGAGGTGGAGGGCGAGGCCGTCGAGGTGACGGGGCAGCGCCTCGACGAGGAGGCCGGTGAGCCGCGCCACGTGCTCAGCGCGGTCGCCTCGGCTGCGGGCACGGCAGTCCTGTACTGCACGTACGCGAAGCCGTGGGGTTCGGACGCCCGCGACACGTACACCTTCACCGTCCACGTCCTCGACGCCTGACCACCCGGAGGGACCTCCTCGAGTTGGCGCGGCTCCGGCACCGGCCGCCCTTTCGACCGTCACCCGCGGCGGCCCGACACCGAGACGGCGTAGTCCCCGCCCTCGTAGGGCTCGCGGTCCCAGGTGGCGAACCGCGCGAGGAGGTCGAGGCCCGCGGCGGCGCAGAACGCGTCGTAGTCGGCGAGGGTCAGGCCGTCCTCGTCCAGCTGGAAGCCCGCGACGAGCAGGCCACCGGGCTCGAGATGGCGCGCGAGGTTGGCCGTAACCGCCGCCTCCCTCCCGGGAGTGAGGAAGATGAACACGTTGCCCGCAGCGACGACGACGTCGAAGCGCCGCCCGAGGTCGACCGTCTCGAGGTCCGCCTCCACCCACTGCAGGTCGGGAGCCTTGCGGCGGGCGACCGCGAGCATCGCCGGGTCGAGGTCGACGCCGACCGCCTCGATCCCCCGCCGGACGAGCTCGACGGCGACGCGCCCCGTACCGCAGCCGGCGTCGAGGACCGAGCGTGGGCGGAGCGCCTCGACGAAAGCCGCCTCGCCGTGCACGTCGGCGCCCGACGCGGCGAGCTCGTCGAAGGCGTTGTCGTAGGTCTCGCCACGGGACTCCGCCCGTGTCGCGAGCCAGCGGTTGGCGGGCTGATCTTCCACCACGTCAGTGTCGCCGCTCGCCGGCCGGGCCGCCCACGTACCGGGTGAGCACGACGTAGGTGGTCGTGCGCACGGTCTCCGCCCAGGCGTTGATCCGGTCGAGGATCTCGTCGAGGCGCGCGGCGTCGGGAGCGGCGAAGCGCACGAGCAGGTCGAGCTCGCCTGCGACCGTCTCCGCCTCCTGCAGCTCGGGGAAGGCGGCGAGACGCCGGACGTAGCCGGCGAGGTCGGCGGTCCGCACGACGATGCCGACCCGCGCGCAGTGCGCGCGGGCCGGCGGCGCGTCGCGCACGTCGGCGTGGTAGCCATGGATGACCCCGTCGGCCTCCAGGCGTCGTACCCGGGCGAGGGTGGCGGTGCGTGACAGGCCGATGCGCCGTCCGAGCTCAGCCATGGACAGCCGTGCGTCCGAGCGGAGCTGCTGTACGAGGCTGCGGTCGAACTCGTCCACGGGGACTCCCCGCCACACACGGATCGTCGGTCGATTCTACGCTTCGTCGCGCGGGGCCGGGACGTCCGACGCTTCGCCCGCCCTCCCCCGGCGTGGCGCCTGCGACACTGACGAGCATGGTCCGCGCCGCAGATGTGCACGCAACGCTTCGCCGCCACCTGCTCGTCGACGGCTACGACTTCGTCCTCGACCTCGCCGCCAGCCGCGGGTCCTGGCTCGTCGACGCGCGCAACGGCGACCGCTACCTCGACCTGTTCACGCACTACGCGTCGTCGCCGCTCGGATCGAACCATCGGGCGCTCGCCGACGACGCGGGTTTTCGCGCCGAGCTGGCTGCCGCGGCGCTGAACAAGCCGGCCAACTCCGAAATCTACTCCGTGCCGATGGCGGAGTTCGTCGAGACCTTCACCCGAGTCCTCGGCGACCCGGCGTTGCCCTACCTGTTCCTCGTGGAAGGGGGCGGGCCGGCGGTGGAGAACGCCCTGAAGGCGGCGTTCGACTGGAAGTCGCGCCACAACGAGGCGGCCGGGCGTTCCCCTGCGCTCGGCTCGAAGGTGCTCCACCTCACCCGAGCGTTTCACGGGCGCGGCGGCTACACCCTGTCGGTCACGAACACCGAACCGGTCAAGACCGACCGCTTCCCGAAGTTCGACTGGCCCCGCGTCGACGTGCCGGCGGTGCGGTTCCCCATGGAGGATCATCGGGATCACGTCGAGGCCGCCGAGGCGCGGGCGCTCGAGCAGGCCCAGGCCGCGTTCGCCGCGCATCTCCACGACGTCGCCTGCTTCCTCGCCGAGCCGATCCAGGGCGAGGGCGGTGACAACCACCTGCGCGCCGAGTTCCTCCAGGCGATGCAGTCACTGTGCCGCCAGCACGACGCGCTGCTCGTGCTCGACGAGGTGCAGACCGGTTGCGGCCTGACCGGCAGCGGGTGGGCCTACGAGCAGCTCGGCGTCGAACCCGACCTCGTCGCGTTCGGCAAGAAGCTGCAGGTGTGCGGCGTGATGGGCGGCGGGCGCCTGGACGAGGTCGGCGACCACGTCTTCAAGGTCTCGTCGCGGATCAACTCGACGTGGGGCGGCAACCTCGCCGACATGGTGCGCGCCCGGCGCATCCTCGAGGTCGTCGAGGAGGAGGGCCTCGTGGCGCGGGCGGCAACCCTCGGCAAGGTCTTCGTCGATCTGCTCGACGGTGTGGCGGCCCGTCATCCGGGCGTCGACAACGTGCGCGGACGCGGGCTCATGTGCGCCATTGACCTGCCGGACGGGCCGACGCGGGACGCCGTCGTGCGGGGGCTCTATCGGGACGAGCGCGTCCTCGTCCTTCCCGGCGGCGCCCGCTCGGTGCGTTTCCGGCCGGCGCTGACCGTGACGGAGGAGGAGCTCGCGATCGCGTGCGCAGCCCTCAACCGCGTTCTCTCGGCGATCGCCGGAGTGTGAGTGTTGGCCCGCACGGTCTCCTCGATCATCGACGGACAGCGCCGGCCCGACGCTGCCGGCGGCAAGTCGGCGTCGGTCGACCCCGCCCACACCGACGAGGTCGTCGCCGAGGTGCGCCTCGCCGACACGGCGACGTTCGTCGACGCGTGCCGCGTGGCCCGCGAGACGCAGCGGACCTGGTCGGCGGTGCCCGCACCCGTGCGCGGCCGGGCGGTCGGGCAGCTCGGACGGCTCGTGGAGGACAACAAGGAGGTGCTCGCGCGTCTCGTGACCCGCGAGATCGGCAAGCCCTACGCCGAGGCGCTCGGCGAGGTGCAGGAGGTCATCGACACCGCCGAGTTCTTCCTCGGTGAGGGCCGGCGGCTGTACGGGCAGACCGTGCCGAGCGAGATGCCCGACAAGCAGCTCTTCACGTTCCGCGTGCCGGTTGGCGTGGCGGCGGTCGTCACCGCCGGCAACTTCCCCGTGGCCGTGCCGGCGTGGTACCTCGTCCCTGCCCTGCTGTGCGGCAACACCGTCGTGTGGAAGCCGGCGGACTACACCCCGGCGGTCGGCGAGGCGCTCGCTGAGCTGTTCCTGCACGCCGGCTTCCCCGCCGGCGCGGTCAACGTCGTGTTCGCCGACGGGCCGACGACCTTCACGGGGCTGTCCGCGGCGCTCGACGCGGGCCTGGTGGACAAGGTCGGCTTCACGGGCTCCTCCGAGGTGGGCAGGCGCATCGGCGAACTGTGCGGGCGGCACCTGCAGACGCCCTGCCTGGAGCTCGGCGGCAAGAACCCACTCGTCGTGATGCCCGACGCGGACCTCGACCTGGCGGTGGAGGGCGCCCTGTTCAGCGGCTTCGGCACGGCCGGCCAGCGCTGCACCTCGCTCGGGACGGTCATCGTCCACGAGGCGGTCCATGGCGCGTTCCTCGACCGCTTCACCGCCGCGGTCGAGTCCGCGCCGGTCGGCGACCCGATGGCCGACGTGCTGTACGGGCCGATGATCTCGCAGCGCTTCTGCGACCGCTTCCTCGGGTGGCTCGACCTGGTCGAGGGCCACCACCGGCTGCTCGGTTCGCCGGGCGTGGGGCGCATCACGGCGGACAACCCGCGCCCGGGGTTCGTCGGCGACCCCGACGCCGGCCTCTACTGCCACCCGACGATCGTCGACGGTGTCACGCCGAAGGACGAGCTCTACCGCTCGGAGACGTTCGGCCCGATCGTCGGCGTCGCGTCCTTCGCCGACTTCGACGAGGCGGTCGCGCTCGCCAACGGCCACGGCTACGGACTGTCGGCGGCCATCTACACCAGCTCGCCCCGCGCGGTGTTCCGCTTCCGCGAGCGGGTGTCGGCGGGGATGGTGAGCGTGAACAACTCCACGTCGGGCGCCGAGGCGCACCTGCCGTTCGGCGGCAACGGCAAGTCGGGCAACGGCGGGCGCCTGTCCGGCCGGTGGGTGCTCGACCAGTTCACCCGCTGGCAGTCGATGAACTGGGACTACGCCGGCAGACTGCAGAAGGCGCAGATGGACACGCCGGCGGTCACCGCCGACCGCTCGTTCCGCCTCCCCGGCTGACGGCGGGGTCAGGTGAGGCGGAGGGCGGCGTCGAGGATCTCGGCCTCGCCCAGCAGGACCGTGTCGGCGGCGTGCTCCCGGCGGCGGTTGTCAGCGCTCGGCTGTCGCAGCGTCGTCGAGCGCCGCCTCCGTCGCGGTGCGCGTCCCGGCGCGGTCGGCGAGCGCCGCCTCGTCGGACGCGGCCTCGTCGTCACCAGCCGCCGGAGCCTGTCCGACCCCCTTCGGCTCCGGGTAGGCGATGCGCGGGTGGTAGACGCCCACAAGCGTCTCGATGAACGTGTCCTGGACGGTGGCGAGCTCGCGGAACGTCAAGGACGCCTCGTCGAGCTGGCCGTCGTCGACTCGTTCGGCGACGAGGTTGTGGACGATGTCGGCGAGGTCCTCGCGGCTGAGGTTGCGGTTGGTCAGCGCCGCCGCCCGGCTCGCACCCTCACAGCAGTCGGCGAGCATGAGGATCGCCATCTCCTTCGTCGACGGCTTGCGCCCCTTGTAGCGGAAGTGCTGCTCGTCGATCTCCTGGCCGTTGGAGGCCTGGTTGAGCGCCTGCTGATAGAAGTAGCCGACGCGAGTCGTGCCGTGGTGGGTGGCGATGCCCTCGACCACCTCGGCGGGCAGGCGGTAGGTGCGCGCCATCTCCAGGCCGTCGGTGACGTGGCGCTGGATGATGATCGCGGAGGCCGCCGGGTCGAGCCCGTCGTGGGGGTTCGGGATGCCGTACTGGTTCTCGACGAAGAAGTAGGGCCGCGCGACCTTGCCGATGTCGTGGTAGAGCGCCGCGACGCTCGCGAGCAGGCTGTCCGCGCCGATGCGCCGGGCCGCCCGCTCGACGAGCGTCGACACCATGATCGAGTGGTTGTAGCTGCCGAGCGCCTTCTGCTCGAGCTCGCGCAGCAGCGGGTGGTTGCGGTCGGCGAGGTCGAGCAGGCTCGTGGCCGTGAGGACACCGAAGACCGACTCGAGGAACGGCAGGCTGCCGTTGAGGATGACCGCGGTCATGACGCCGTTGAGCAGGCCGGCGGCCATCGCCGTCGGGAGGCCCTCGGGGGTGGAGAAGATGAGCGCGAACGTGCCGGCGAGCCCCGTGTAGCCGAGCGTCGACTGCCACGCCGCGCGCCGGAGGTCCCCCCGGGCGGACAACCGCGACACGAGCGGCACGCTGCCGAGGCCCGCAACCGCCGCGAACGCGGCAAGCCCCGGCTCCCCCGGGACGGTGAAGGCGACGAGGGCGGTGAGGGGGACGGTGGCGAGCACGCCGACCGGCGGATCGAAGAGGATCGTCGCGAGCATCGTGACGGCCCCCGCCGGCACCGCGTAGAGCCAGCCCGACGACGGGGCGGTGAGGACCACCCCCTGCAGCGCCGCGGCGAACATCACCGCGAGCACCGCGAGCAGCAGCAGCCGCTTGCCGGAGCGCCACACGTGCGGGCGGTAGGCGCGCAGGTAGGTGGCGACCGCGACGGTGAGGAGCGTCGACAGCAGCAGCCCCCGCAGGAGGCTGCCCCACGGCTCGCGGCCCTCGAGCCCGCGGCGCTGGAGGGCGGCGAACTGGACGGAGTCGACGACCTCGCCGGCGCTGACGATCACGCTGCCGCCGAGGTAGGACCGCTCGACGTCGGCCACGTCGTTGGCGGCCTGCCGCCGGGCCTCGGCGGTCGCGCTCTCGTCGAGGCGCACCGTCGGCCGCAGCGCGTCGCGGATGACGGGGTCGACGACCGCCTCCGCCACCCCGTCGGGGAAGGGCCGCACGACCAGCTCGGTCGGCAGCTCCTCGTCGGCGAGGGCTGTGACGCTGTCCTCGGTGATGGACTGGCGGGCGAACTGCTGGGCGATCTGCGTCGACTCTGCGGCCACCCGGGCGAGCTGCTCGTCGGACAGGCCGACGAGGAGGGTCAGCCCCTCCTCGTCGAGCATCGGCAGGCGGTCGCGCAGAGCCTCGATCTGCTCCCCGCGGGTCGGCGCCCGCTCGTCCCCGCCGGCCTCCCGCGCCGCGGCCGCCCGAGCGAACACGTCGCTGACCTGCTCGACGATGGCCGCCTTCGCGTCCTCGTCGTCGAGGAAGACCGGCGCCACCGCCTCAGCGGCCTCCCGCTTCGCGCGCGCGGTCGCATCGGGGTCGGCCACCCGGATGGTGTCCGGCGCGACGACCGTCCGGGGGGAGGGCTCTCCGACGCGGATCGGGGTGTCCTGGAGGAACTCGGAGACCCCGAGGAGGGCGGGCACACCGAGCACCATCAGCGCGACGGCGAGCAGGCCATGAAGCCCCTGCGGGCCACGGAAGGACGCCAGGTTGTCACCTCCTCCCTCGGCGGCGGTGCGAAAGGTCCAACCCCGAACGGTACACCCGTCGGCGCGTGCCCGCGTTGCAGCAGGCCGGGGGGGTCAGGATCCGCTCTCGAGCCGTTCGATCCGCTCGCGGTTGGCCAGCGCATGGTCGTGGACGTGCGCGTTGAGCTCGATGACGAGCTCCAGGGCGTGCGCGACCTCCTCGAGCAGCGGGTCGGTGCGGGCCTCGAGGTCCAGGCGCAGGCGAGCGACGCTGTCCCGCAGCTGCTCGACAAGCGCCGCGTGCGTACCGGGTTCGCGTTCGTCCATCGCCGTCTCCCCTCTGCGGCTATGCGCCCCAGACCCCCACCTGCCAGGCACGGACCATCAGACCGAAGTTCACAAGACCGACGAACGCGAAGATCGCGTGCGGGTCGAACCGGCCCGAGCGCGCCCACGCATGCGCCACGACGAGCACGACGAGCGGCGAGAACAGCCCGTAGGACAGGTGGAACAGCAAGGTGCCCATCCCCCCCTCGGGTCCGGGCATCCGTCCGAGGACGAGCAGCACGACCCCGACGATCACCTGCGCGACGAGCAGCAGCTGGGCGATCGACACCGCGCGCCAGAAGGTCGGGGTCTCCTCGTAGCGGGTGAACCGCAGCGCCAGCGCCCAGAAGCCGATGATCAGCCAGCTGCCGATGACGGCGAAGCCGAGCATGTAGCCGTGGATGGCGGTGAGGTTCATGGCGGCACATTACCGCCGAGGGTGCCCGGGGGTCACGCGTGGGGAGCACGTCGGCAGGGCGCTACCCTCGCAGGATGCTCACCTTGTCCGGTGTCGCGAAGGCGCACGGGTTGCGAACCCTGTTCCGCGACGTCTCGCTGCAGGTCGTCCCCGGCCGGAGGATCGCGCTCGTCGGCGCGAACGGCGTGGGCAAGACCACCCTGCTCGAGATCATGTCGGGGGACCAGCGCGCGGACGCGGGACAGGTCACGCGCGCCAGGGGGGCCGTGGTCGGCTACCTGCCCCAGGACGTCGCCGAGGCGGCCGGCCGGCCGGTGCTCGCGGAGGTCCTCGCCGCGGCCGGGCGGGGGACGGGCGGAGGGCGGCCGGCGGAGGCGACCGCCCTCGAGCAGCGCATGCGCGTGCTCGAGGCGCAGGTCGCCCGCGCTCGGCGCGAGGAGCTGGACGCGCTGCTCGCCGAGTACGGGCGGGCCCAGGAACGCTACGAGCAGCTCGGCGGCTACGGGCTCGAGGCGGAGGCGCGCCGGGTGCTCGGCGGCCTCGGCTTCGCCGACGCCGACCTCGACCGCGACGTCGGCGAGCTGTCGGGGGGCTGGATGATGCGCGTCGCCCTCGCCCGGCTGCTGCTCGCGGGCCCCGACGTCCTCCTGCTCGACGAGCCGACCAACCACCTCGACCTCGCGAGCGTGTCGTGGCTGGAGTCCTTCCTCGGCGCCTATCAGGGCGCGGTCGTGCTCACGAGCCACGACCGGGACTTCATCAACACGATCGCGAACCGAGTCCTCGAGATCGCCCATGCGACCGCCACCGAGTACGTCGGCAACTACGCCGACTTCGTCGAGGCGCGGGCGCAGCGCATGGAGCAGCTGCAGGCGGCCGCGCGCAACACCGATCGCAAGGTCGCCGAGACCGAGCGGTTCATCGAGCGCTTCCGCTACAAGGCCTCGAAGGCCCGGCAGGTGCAGAGCCGGGTGAAGCAGCTGGAGCGCCTGGAACGGGTGGAGGCCCCCGACGACAGCCCCCGCGCCCTGCGCTTCCGTTTCCCGCCGCCGTCCCGCTCGGGGCGCGACGTCCTCCGCCTGGAGGGCGTGGTCAAGCGCTACGGCGACCACACCGTCTACGACGGGCTCGACCTCGTTCTCGAGCGGGGGCGCAAGGTCGCGCTCGTCGGGCCGAACGGGGCCGGCAAGTCGACGCTGCTGAAGATCCTCGCCGGCGTGCTGCCCGTCGAGGGCGGCCGGCGGGTGCCGGGCCACAACGTGTCGGTGGCCTACTTCGCCCAGCACCAGGTGGACGCGCTCGATCCCGACAGCACCGTGCTCGCCGAGCTGTCCGCCGCGGTCGACACCGCGAAGGTCAACCCCCGCAGCATGCTCGGCGCCTTCCTGTTCTCAGGCGACGACGTCGACAAGCGCGTCGGGGTGCTCTCCGGAGGCGAGAAGTCGCGCCTGGCTCTCGCGAAGATGCTCGCGAACCCCGCGAACCTGCTCTGCATGGACGAGCCGACCAACCATCTCGACATCGCCAGCCGCGACGTGCTCGAGGATGCGCTCGTCGCCTATCCCGGCACGGTCGTGCTCATCACGCACGACCGCCACCTCATCCGCTCGGTGGCCGACACCATCGTCGAGGTCGCGGGGGGCACGGCGCGGCTGTACCCCGGCGACTACGACTACTACGTCGACAAGACCGGTCACGACACCCCCGGGCAGGACGGGCCGGCCCACGCCGCGCGGGGCCGCGACCGGTCCGGCGCGCAGGCCTCCGCCGACGAGCCCGCCGCCCGGGGGAAGCCGGCGCGCAGGGCCGCGGCGGACAAGCGTGCCGAGGCGGAGCGCCGCAACCGGCTCTACCGTGAGACGAGGGAGCTGCGCGAGCGCCTCACGGAGGTGGAGGAGGACCTGGCCGCCGCGGAGGCGGACGTGGCCGAGCTGAACCGCCAGCTCGCGGACCCGGCGGTGTACGACGACAGCACGCGCGTCACCGCGCTCATCGCCGCGCACGACGACGCGAAGGAGCGTGCGGCGACCCTCACCGCCGAGTGGGAGCGGGCCTACCTCGCCGTGGAGGAGGCGACGGCGCGGGTCAGCTCCGTGTGACGTCGCGCCAGGCCGCGCGCCCGCCGGCGCCTGTGCCATGCTGGCGGACGTGAGCATGCCCCGGATGGACCGCCACGGGATGGGCCCGCTCGGCATGGGCTCCGCCCGCCTGGGGGGCGGCCGCGGCATGGTACCGGGCACGCGGCTCGTGCGGGAGGGGGCGCAGCTGCCGCCCGGCGGCAAGCTGCCGCAGGGGCTCGTCGGCCGGGTGTGGCGGGAGTTTGCCCGCCCCTACCGCCGTCGGCTCAGCATGCTCATCGTCGCCATCGTCGGCGCCTCGGCCCTCACCGTCGTTCCCGCGCTCGTCTTCCGGGGAATCGTCAACGTCATCTCCGCTCCCGGGCCGGCCGCCGTCCGCGACCTGAACCTCCTCGCCCTCGTCGCGGTCGGCCTCGCCCTCGTCGCGGCGGCGTTCAGCCTGTGGCAGCGCTACCTCGTGGCGTGGATCGGCGAGCACCTCGTGCTCGACCTGCGCCGCCGTCTGTTCGACCACGTCCAGCGCATGCCGCTCGCGTTCTTCACGCGCACGCAGACCGGCGCGCTCATCAGCAGGCTCGACAACGACGTCCAGGGAGCCCAGCGGGCGCTGACGGGCACGTTCGGCACGCTCACCGCGAACGTCGTGCAGGTCGTCACCGCCGTCGGGGTCATGCTCGCGCTCGAGTGGCGGCTCACCCTCCTCGTGCTGTCGGTCCTGCCGCTGTTCGTCATGCTCGCGAAGGCCGTGGGGCGGCGCCTGCAGGGGCTCACACGTGAGCAGATGACCCTCAACGCCGACCTCAACAGCCTCATGTCGGAGCGCCTGAACGTCGCGGGGGCCCTGCTCGTCAAGCTCTTCGGTGACGCGCGCCGCGAGTCGGCCGGCTTCGCGCAGACCGCACGCGGCGTCGCCGACGTCGGGGTGCGCAGCGCCGTGGTCAGCCGCCTCTTCTACGTCACGCTCACGCTCATGGGCGCGATCGGCACCGCGGTCGTGTACTGGCTCGGGGGCCACCTCGTGATCGGTGGCGGGATGCAGCCCGGCGACGTCGTCGGGTTCGCGCTGCTCGTCGGGCAGGCGTACGGGCCCCTGTCCGCGCTGAGCAACGCCCCCGTCGAGGTGCTCACCGCCCTCGTGAGCTTCGACCGGGTCTTCGAGATCCTCGACGTGCGCCAGCCGATCGCCGACGCGCCCGACGCGGTCGACCTGTCCGACGCCGCCGGGGAGGTGGCCTTCGACGACGTCACCTTCGCCTATCCCTCGGCGGCCGACTCGTCGATCGCGTCGCTCGAGCGCGGGTTCGGCGACCTGCTCGACGCCCGGCCCGGGGCGCCGGTGCTGCGCGGCGTGTCGTTCAGGACCCGCCCCGGCGAGACGGTCGCGCTCGTCGGCCACTCCGGCGCCGGCAAGACGACCGTCTGCAACCTCGTCCCCCGCCTGTACGACGTGACCACCGGCGCCGTGCGCATCGACGGCCACGACGTGCGCGACCTCACGATGGCCTCCCTCGCCCGCGCCGTAGGCGTCGTGAGCCAGGACCCGCACCTGTTCCACGACACGATCCGGACCAACCTCCGCTACGCGCGTGCCGACGCCTCCGACGCGGCGATCGAGGCGGCCTGCCGGGCGGCCCACATCCACGACGTGATCGCGGCCCTTCCCGACGGTTACGACACCCTCGTCGGGGAGCGGGGCTACCGCCTGTCGGGAGGCGAGAAGCAGCGGCTGGCCATCGCCAGGGTGCTGCTGAAGGACCCGGCGATCGTCATCCTCGACGAGGCGACCGCGCACCTCGACAGCGAGTCCGAAGCCGCCGTGCAGCAGGCACTGGCGACGGCCCTTCGCGGCCGCACGTCCCTCGTCATCGCCCACCGCCTGTCCACCATCGTCGGGGCGGACGAGATCCTCGTCCTCGACGGCGGGCGGGTCGTCCAGCGGGGCACCCACGCCGAGCTGCTCCACGACCGGGGCCCCTACCGCGACCTCTACCGCACGCAGTTCGCCCGCACCGCCTGACGCCGGGGTGGGGCGCGGCGCCGGCTGCGCGGTTGGAGCGCCGCCCCGCAGGCGGTACCATGAGCGGCAACGAGCGACGGCGCTCCGCACTCTGCGGGCGCCGTTTCTTCATCCTGAGGAGATCGCATGACCGGGCTGTACGACCCTCGCTTCGAGCGTGACGCGTGCGGCATCGGCTTCGTCGCCGACGCCGGAGGGTCCGGGTCACGCGCCATCGTCGACGCCGCGCTCGCGGGCCTCTGCGGCGTCCGCCACCGCGGGGCCGTCGCCGCCGACGCCAAGACCGGCGACGGCGCCGGTCTGCTCCTGCCGCTGCCCGGCGCGTTCTTCGCCGGAGCGGTCGGTCGCGGCGAGCTCGACGCCGACCGGGTCGGCGTCGCGATGTGCTTCCTCGACGGGGCGGACGACGACGACGGCGACCGGGCGCGCAAGCAGGCGCGCACGTGCGTCGAGGACGCGCTGGGGACCGAGGGGCTGGACCTGCTCGGGTGGCGTGACGTGCCCGTCGTTCCGGCCGCGCTCGGCGACGTCGCGCGCATCGGGATGCCCCACATCGCGCAGGCCGTCTTCAGCCGGCCCGCTGACCTCGACGTGGACCGCGCCGAGCGCCACGCCTACCTCGCCCGCAAGCGCGCCGAGGCCGACTGCCGGCAGGCCGGTGTCCGGGCCTACTTCGCCTCGTTCAGCTTCCGCACCGTGACCTACAAGGCGATGAGCGCCGCCGACCAGCTCGCTGACTTCTACCCCGACCTGCGCGAGCGGGGGATGAGCGCCTGGTTCGCGATCTTCCACCAGCGCTACTCGACGAACACCTCACCGACGTGGGAGCGGGCACAGCCGTTCCGTTTCCTCTGTCACAACGGCGAGATCAACACCGTCGAGGGCAACGTCAACCTCATGCGCGCACGGGTCGGCCGGCTCGGGGCGGCCTGGCCGGAGCTCGGCGACGAGGGCGAGGCGCTGCTCGAGCCGCTCATCGACGCCTCGGACTCCGACTCGGCCAAGCTCGACAGCGTCTTCGAGCTGCTCGTGCGCGGCGGCCGCGACCTCGCGCACGTCATGGCGATGCTCGTCCCGCAGGTGTGGGAGGGGCGGCGCGACCTGCACCCGAAGGTGCGGGACTTCTACCGTTACCACGCCGCGCTCGTCGAGCCCTGGGACGGCCCGGCCGGGCTGGTGTTCACCGACGGGCGCCGCGTCGCCGCGGCGCTCGACCGCAACGGGCTGCGGCCCCTGCGCTACCTCGTCTGCGACGACGGCTTCGTCGTCGCGAGCTCCGAGGTCGGCGCCGTCGCGATGACGGGTCACGGCAAGGTGCGCCGCGAACGCCTCGGCCCCGGCCAGATGCTGCTCGTCGACCCCGCCGCGGGGGGCATCGTCGAGGAGGACGCCATAAAGCGGCGCCTGGCCGGGCGCCGTCCCTACGGCGAGTGGGTCCGCACGCACCAGCGCGAGGTCCTCCCGGGCCAGCCGGTCGTCGGCGCCGCCCCCGACCTGCTCGTCCGCCAGGTCTGCGCGGGGTTCACCAAGGAGGAGCAGACCACGGTCTTCCGCCCCATGGCGACGCAGGGCAAGGAGCCGATCTCCTCGATGGGCGACGACACCGCCCTCGCGGTGCTCGCCTCCCGCTCGCGCACGGTCTACCACTACTTGAAGCAGCGCTTCGCCCAGGTGACGAACCCGCCGATCGACCACCTCCGTGAGTGGCAGGTCATGAGCCTGCGCACGCAGCTGGGCCCCCGCCACCCCATCCTCTCCGAGGAGCCGGAGGCCGCCCGCGTGCTCGCCCTCGACGGCTTCGTCATGTACCCCCAGGGCCTCCAGGACCTCATCCTCGACCCGAAGATCCCCTTCTCCGTCGCCGGCCTCGACGCGACCTTCGCCGTCGCCGAGGGGCCGGATGGCCTCGCGGGGCGGCTGCGAGCCCTCGGTGAGGAGGCCGTCGCGCAGGTGCGCGCCGGGGCGGTGCTGCTCATCGCCAGCGACCGCAGCGCCGATGAGGAGCGGGCCCCCGTGCCCGCCCTGCTGGCGGTGGGCGCGATCCACCACCGTCTCGTCGCCGAGGGGCTGCGCACGAAGGCGAGCCTGATCTGCGAGACCGACGACGCCCGCGAGACGCACACCTTCGCCTGCCTGCTCGGCTACGGGGCCGACGTGATCTGTCCCCGCCTCGCGCTCGAGACCATCGCCGAGCTCGTCGACGCCGGCCGTCTCGGTCGTGACAGCGGCGACGCCGGCGAGGCGCAGGAGGCGTTCCGCCGCGCCATCGAGGACGGGGTGCTGAAGATCATGTCGAAGATGGGCATCTCCACGCTCGACTCCTACCGGTCGGCGCAGATCTTCGAGGCCATCGGCCTGTCCGCCGACGTCGTGGACACCTGCCTCGTCGGCACGCCGTCGAAGATCGGGGGGATCGGCCTCGCCGAGCTCGGGCAGGACGTCCTCGAACGTCACGCTCAGGCCTTCTCGCCGGCCGCCAAGCTCGACAGCCCCGGCTTCTACAAGTTCAAGAGGGGTGGCGACTACCACATGACGAACCCCGAGGTCGTCGACGCCCTGCACCGCACCGTCGGTCTGGAGGGCGACCTCGCACCGCTCGGCGCCGACGGCGAGACGCTGAAGGCCGCCCACCTCCTCAGCCTCGCGACCGACCAGGGCCGCTGGGAGCTCTACCAGCAGTTCGCCCGCCTCGTGAACGAGCGGCCGCCGGCCACCCCCCGCGACCTGCTCGAGATGGTGCGCGCTGACACCCCCGCGCCGCTCGACGAGGTGGAAGCCGCCACCTCGGTCGTGCAGCGGTTCTTCACCGGGGCGATGTCGCTCGGGGCGCTCAGCCCGGAGTCGCACGAGACGCTCGCCATCGCGATGAACCTCCTCGGCGGGTCGTCGAACACCGGTGAGGGTGGCGAGGACCCCGCCCGCTACGCCACCCGGGGCACGGCACGGGACAGGAACTCGAAGTCGAAGCAGGTCGCGTCGGGACGGTTCGGCGTGACCCCCACCTACCTCGCCTACGCCGACGAGCTGCAGATCAAGATGGCTCAGGGCTCGAAGCCGGGCGAGGGCGGCCAGCTGCCCGGCCACAAGGTGTCCGACCTCATCGCGAAGCTCCGGCACACCCAGCCGGGTGTCGCGCTCATCTCCCCCCCGCCCCACCACGACATCTACTCGATCGAGGACCTCGCACAGCTCATCTACGACCTCAAGCAGGTCAACCCGTTCGCGACCGTGAGCGTGAAGCTCGTGTCGTGCGCCGGGGTGGGCACCGTCGCCGCGGGCGTCGTGAAGGGGCTGGCCGACGCCGTTCAGATCGCCGGCGCGGACGGCGGCACGGGGGCGTCGCCGCTGTCGTCGATCAAGCACGCCGGCCTGCCCTGGGAGCTCGGCCTCGCCGAGACCCAGCAGACCCTCGTCGCGAACGGCCTGCGCGGCCGGGTCCGGGTGCAGGTCGACGGCGGGTTCAAGACCGGCCGTGACGTCCTGCTCGCCGCCCTGCTCGGCGCCGACGAGTACGGCTTCGGGACGGCCGCACTGCTCGCCGAGGGTTGCATAATGGCGCGCGCCTGCCACCGCGACACCTGCCCGGTCGGCGTGGCCACGCAGCGCACCGACCTGCGCGAGAAGTACCGCGGCACGCCGGAGATGGTGGCGGCCTACCTGCTGTTCGTGGCTGAGGAGGTCCGGCGAGGGCTCGCGGCGATGGGCCTGCGGTCCATGGAGGAGGCGGTCGGGCGCGTGGACCTGCTCCGGCGCCGCGAGCTCGACCACGAGGCCAGCCGGGCCCTGTCCCTCGACCCGAGCCCCTTGCTCGTCGTCCCGGACGGCGACGTCCGCTCGTACGCGACCTCCCTGCCGCTGCAGGCGCCGCGCAGCGCGCTCGGCGACCAGGTCTTCGACGACGCGTTCGAGTCGCTGTGGGACGGCACGCTGCTCAACCTCAAGTACGACATCGGCAACGCCGACCGGACCGTCGGCGCACGCCTCGGCGGCGCGGTGGGGCTCGAGTTCGGTGAGGAGACGAAGCCGCCGGGCAGCGTGAGCGTGCGCTTCTCCGGTCAGGCCGGCCAGAGCTTCGGCGCCTTCCTCTCCCACGGGGTCGAGTTCGTGCTCACCGGCGAGGCCAACGACTACGTCGGCAAGGGCATGGCCGGTGGGCGCATCGTCATCCGCCCGCCGGACGACGACGCGGGCAACCCCGTCCTGCTCGGCAACACCGTGCTCTACGGCGCCACCGGGGGCGAGCTCTTCGCGGCCGGCCGCGCCGGCGAGCGGTTCGCGGTGCGCAACTCCGGGGCATGGGCCGTCGTCGAAGGGGTCGGCGAGCACGCCTGCGAGTACATGACCGGCGGCGTCGTCGTCATCCTCGGGCCCACGGGGTTCAACGTCGGCGCCGGGATGACCGGCGGGGAGTGCTACGCGCTCGACGCGACGTCGGAGATCCTCGCGCGGGTGAACGGTCAGCTCGTCGAGGCCCGCCGCCCGGACAGCGTCCAGCTCGCGCGGCTGCGCGAGCTCGTGAGCCGCCACGCCGAGCGCACCGGCTCCGTACGGGCCGTCGCGCTGCTCGACGACTGGGACCGCCAGTCGATGGCCTTCTGGCGCGTCGCACCCCGCGGGGAGATGGCCCGTGTCGAGATGGCGCACGAAGGCTCGGTGGGCGCGCCGGCGTAGAGCACCCGCGCGCAGGGAACAGTGGCGCGCATGGACTCCGTGATCCTGTACTGGCGGCCGATGTGCGGGTACTGCGAGGTCCTGAAGCGGGACCTCGCCCGGCATGGCGTCGCCTTCACCGACGTCGACATCTGGCGAGACCGCGACAAGGCGGAGATCGTGCGCGCCGCCACCGGCGGGGACGAGATCGTGCCGACCGTGCAGGTCGGTGAGCGCTTCTTCGTGAACCCCACCGCCGCCGAGGTGCTCGCCGCCGCGAAAGCCGCGTAACGCCCGCGTAGGCACCCAGTTTAGTGCGCGCCGTTCACGTCGCGGGCGACGCGCGTCGCCGAGGCCTGGGCGGCGGGCAGGATCACGACCTCCGCGACCTGCACGTGGGCGGGACGGTCGGCGACCCACACGACCGCCTCCGCGACGTCGTCGCCCGTCAGCGGGATCATGCCGGCGTAGACGGCCTCGGCCCGGTCGCGGTCGCCGTGGAGGCGCACCGTGCTGAACTCGGTGTCGACGAGGCCCGGGTCGACCGTGGAGACCCGCACGCCCGTGCCGAGAAGGTCCATGCGCAGACCCCGGGTGATGCGGTCCACCGCCGCCTTGGAGGCGCAGTAGACGGCCCCGTCGGGGTACGTCTCGCGCCCGGCGACCGAGCCGATGTTGACCACGTGGCCGCGTCCACGCGCCACCATGCCCGGCGTGACCGCGCGAGTGACGTTGAGCAGGCCCCGCACGTTCGTGTCGAGCATGCGGTCCCAGTCGTCGGGGTCGCCCTCGTGGAGCGGGGCCAGCCCGGCGGCGAGGCCCGCGTTGTTCACGAGCACGTCGATGGTGCGCCAGCCCTCCGGCAGTCCCTCGACGGCGGCGTTCACGGCCTCGCGGTCGCGCACGTCGAGGCGGAAGGGGTGGGTCTCGGCGTCGAGCCGCCCCGCGAGCGCGCGCACCCGCTCCTCCCGCCGCGCGCAGAGCAGCAGTCGCGCGCCCGCGGCGGCGAACGCCCGGGCGCAGGCCTCACCGATCCCGCTGGACGCGCCGGTGACGAGGACGGTTGCGTCGACGAGCACGGTCAGCCTCCGGGGGGTCGCGCCGCCGACCAGTCGGCGGCGCGCTGGACCTGCCCGGCCAGGCGGAGAAGCGTCGCCTCGCCGGCGGGGCGGCCGGTGACCATGACGCCGATCGGCAACCCCTCGACGCTCCAGCCGAGAGGCAGGCTCATGGACGGCTGGCCGGTGATGTTCGCCACGGGCGTCACGCCCACGTAGGCCGCGGCGCGTGCCAGCGTCGCATCGACGTCGAGGCCGCGCATCTCCCCGATGTGCAGGGGTGGCTCGGCGAGCGTCGGCGAGACGACGACGTCGAAGGCGAGGCTCGCGCCGACGATCGTCCGCGACGCGAGCTGCAGCGCGTTGATCGCCTGCAGCAGACGGGGCGCGGAGACGGTGCCGCCGCGGTCGTACAGGCCGGCGTTGAACGGCTCGAGGAGAGCGCGGTCGACGGGCAGTGCGGCGATGCCCGTGGCCCACACGAGCTTGAAGTGCTCGGCGACGCCGGCGTCCACCGGCAGCGCGAAGGGCTCGACGTGGTGACCGAGATCGGTGAGCAGGCCCGCCGCCGACTCCACCGCCGCCAGGGGCTCGCGCTGGAAGGGTGCGAGCGGGAAGGACGTCACGACCCCGACCCGCAGGGGCGGCGGGTCGGTGGCGGACTCCTTCACAAAGGGACGGGCGGGTGGCGGTGCCCAGTGCGGATCACCCGGGGCGTAGCCGGCCATGACGTCGAGCAGGGCAGCGGCGTCGACGACGTGGCGGGCGAGCACCCCGGTGGTCGACAGGCCGGCGAGGCGGTCCCCGAACAGCGGGGCGTTCGACACCCGCCCCCGCGCCGGCTTCAGGCCGAACACCCCGCAGTTCGACGCCGGGATGCGCAGCGACCCGCCGCCGTCGGAGCCCTGCGAGACGGGGACGAGGCCGGCGGCCAACGCCGCCGCCGCCCCGCCCGAGGAGCCGCCCGGGGTCCGTTCGGTGTCCCAGGGGTTGCGGCACGGGCCGTGGAGGAGGGGCTCGGTCACGGGCAGGGAACCGAACTCCGGCACGTTCGTCTTGCCGAGGATGACGAAGCCGGCGGCGCGGATCCGCCGCACGCTCTCCTCGTCGAAGTCGGGGACGAAGTCGGCAAGGGCCTTCGACCCGAACGTCGTGCGCAGGCCGGCGGTGACGTGGAGGTCCTTGATGGCGATTGGCACGCCGTGGAAGGCAGGGGTGCCGGGACGGCCCGCGCTGGCCTCGGCGGCACGGGCGGCGTCCCGCGCGCGGTCCGCGTCGAGGGTGACGAAACTGTTGAGGTGGGGGTCGATGCGGTCGATGCGGTCGAGGTAGCCGTCGACGAGCTCGACGGGCGAGATCACGCGGTCACGGACCATGCCGGCCAGCGCGACGGCCGGAGCGAACGCGAGGTCAGGTTCCATGGGGGCCGGTTGTAGCAGACGAGCCGCTACCATCGGCGCGTCATGGACGTCCAGCTCTTCGGCACCGCGAAGTCCAAGGCGACCCGCAAGGCCCGGCGTTTCTTCAGCGAGCGGCGGGTGCCCGTTCACTTCGTCGACCTGCGCAGGCGCAACCCGGCACCGGGTGAGCTGCGCCGCTGGGTCCAGCGATTCGGCGTCGAGGCCGTCCTCGATCCCGCGTCGAAGGCCTACGAGGAGCAGGGACTGCGCTACGTGTCCGCCTCGCCGGACGACTGGGTGGAGCGCCTTTCCGCCGATCCGTCGGCGCTCGCCCTGCCCCTGGTCCGGTGCGGGACCGAGCTCGCCGTGGGTGACGACCCGGACGGCTGGCAGCGCCTCGCCGACGCCGCGCGGGGCGCCTGAGGTCGTCGGCGGTCCGGGGGGCCTGACGCGGGCGGAGCGGCACCTGAAAGGGGGAAGCGAGCAGTGCTCTCCCACGTCCTCGCCTACCTGCGCTGTCCCCACTGCGCCGGGGGGCTGGCCCTGGGAGGGCGCCGTGCGCTGCATCAGGAACCACGCCTTCGACGTCGCCCGGCACGGGTGCACAGCCAGCTCGCCCCGCACCGCGCTTGCCGAGCCCGTGGCGGTGACCGCGTCGTTCACCGTGGCGACCTACGTCGCCCACCCGCCGGAGACCACCTCGCCCTGACGCCCACGCCCGCACGGGCGCCGGCGCGTATCGTCCACCACCGCCCACGTCGACGCGGAGGCCAGCGTGCCAGAGGACATGGACTTCACCGCCGGCATCACCCTGCGCAGCGGGGCGGTGCTGACCGCGGACGTCACCCGGCTCGACGACCGCGGGATCACCTACCGCACGGAGCACGGATCCGACTTCGCTCCCTGGGGGGAGGTGAAGGCCGTCATGCTCGCGAGCACCGACCACATGCTCGAGACGGCGGGGCACATGTTCGCCGTCTCCGACCTGCTGCGCCAGCAGGAGCAGCGGGAGCCCTACGACGCCGAGGCGATGCGCGCGCGGGCCATCGGCCTGCTGCGGGAGGCCGCGCCCCGCATGTGCCCGCACGGGGTGGCGTGCCCCCTCGCGCACGGGCCGTCGGGCTGACGGCGGCCCCCGGCGCGCACACCCCGGGCGGCTCTCGGCGCCGCCGACGGGCAGGCGTGCAGCCATACGGACGGGGGGGCGGGCTTGCCATGACGTCGAGAAGCGGGCAACGTAGCCCGTTGACCTCCTTCCTCGCCCCCCGACCACAGGAGCATGTGATGAACAAGGCCGAGCTCATCGACGCGGCGGCCGCGTCGGCAGGACTGCCGAAGGCGGACATGCAGCGCGCTCTCGACTCCGTCCTCGAAGAGATCACCCAGGCCGTGAAGAACGGCGAGAAGGTGGCGCTCACCGGGTTCGGCAACTTCGAGCTGCGCGAGCGTGCCGCCCGCACCGGCCGCAACCCGCAGACCGGCCAGGAGATGCAGGTCCCCGCGTCGAAGGCGCCCGCGTTCAAGCCCGGGAAGGCCTTCAAGGACGCGGTGAACGTTTGAACGGCCCGGAGCAACCGTTTCGCGGGTCGTCACCGTCCGGTAACGGCGCAGCCACAGCCCGGTGCTACACCTGGCGTCGAAGACACGCGACGAGACGGGGAGGGAACATGACCCGCGGGCGCCGCACCGCCCGGTGCAACCCATGAAGGATCCACTGCGCTCGCGCAGGACGATCGCCCTGGTGGCGCACGACAACTGCAAGGCCGACCTCGTCGAGTGGGCGGACTTCAACCGCAGAGGGCTCGCCGAGCACCGGCTCGTCGCGACCGGCACGACGGGCACGATCCTCACGCACGAGCTCGGTCTGCACGTCGAGCGGCTGCAGAGCGGACCGCTCGGCGGGGACCTCCAGATCGGTGCCATGGTCGCCGAGGGCAGCGTCGACGTCCTCGTCTTCTTCTGGGATCCTCTCGAGACGCAACCGCACGACCCCGACGTGAAGGCCCTGCTCCGCATCGCCGTCGTGTGGAACATCGCCGTCGCGTGCAACCGCACGAGCGCCGACTTCCTCATCTCCTCCCCGCTCATGTCGGCCGACTACGCGCCCCGCAGGCGCGATCCGTCCGACCAGCCCCGCGACCTGCGGCGCGTCGTCTGACCGCGACGGGCCGTAGCAGGCGCGTAGTCTGCGCTCAACGTGCCGGAAACGTGCGTCCGTTACCGTGTGCGCCTGTCGATGCAAGGTGAGGCAAGGAGGACGGCGGTGCGGTGCTCGGTCCGTATCTCCCTTCCCGACCGGCCGGGCGCGCTCGGTGCCGTGGCCGCCAGCCTCGGTCGGCGGGGTGCGGACATCCGCTCCCTCGAGGTGGTAGACGTCGAGGACGGCTTCGCCGTCGACGAGCTCGTCGTCGACGTGGGCGAGGGCAAGTCGGTCGACCTGCGCTACGTCCTCGAGGAGCTCCACGGCGTCGTCGTCGAGGACGTCCGACCGCTCGCCGAGCGGTCGGGGGGCTCCCCGTTGGAGCTCGCCGTCGCGCTCTCGGGGACACCTGCCGAGCGGGCGCTCGACGTGCTCGTGGAGCAGCTGCCCGACGCCGCGCGGCTCACGTGGGCGGCGGTGCTCCGCGCGGGTGCGCGTCGGCCCGCGGTCGTCACGGCGAGCGTCGGAGGGCCTTCGTTCGTGAGCGCGCAGACGCCCTGGCTGCCGCTGACCGAGCCGCGGCGGCTCGAACCGGCGCCGTGGATGCCGCCGACGTGGAGCAACGGCGAGCAGCGCTACGCCGTCGCCGCCGTCCCTCTCGGCGGCCCCGACGAGGCGCTCCTCGTGGCCCGCCAGTTCGGCCCGCGGTTTCGGAGCGCCGAGCTCCGCGAGATCGCCCTGCTCGCCAGGCTCACCGCCGGCCGCCGGGGGGACACGAGCGGCGTCGCGGCGCCGGCTCCCTGACGCGGAATTCCCCAACAGCGGCGCCGCATACCGGCAGGGGGGATACGGGCCGTGAGCGGCTCCCCACCGCAACAGCGGTCCACAAGGCCGTCGAGGACAGCCCAGTCCGTTCTCCGTTCAGGGCCTACGCGGGGAAGGCGGGATGGCAGCCGGGGACGGTGACCCTGCAGCGGTCGCCCGGCAGCAGGTCGGTCACGGGCCCGAGACGCGCCCGCACGAGGCGGCCGGAGGCGAGCCGCAGGTGGAGAACCTGGTCGTGGCCGTAGAACTCCCGCGCTACGACGACCGCGTCCCCGGTCTGGTCCTTCGTGAGCACGAGGCTCTCGGGTCGGACGACGACCTCCACCGCTCCCTGCACGGGCCCGGTGAGGGCGACCATACCGAGGTCGGTCTCGGCGGACAGGCCCACCGAGTGGCCAGGCAGGAGCTCCGCGTCGCCGACGAAGGCCGCCACCGTGCGGTCGGCGGGGGAGCGGTAGAGGTCCTCGGGCGTCGCCTGCTGGACGATGCGCCCGGCGTGCATGACCGCGACCTCGTCGGCCACCGAGAGGGCCTCCTCCTGGTCGTGGGTGACGAACAGCGCGGTTGCGCCCGCCACCGAGAGAATGCGGTGGATGTCGGCGCGCACCTGCGCCCGCAGCCCGGCGTCGAGGTTGGAGAACGGCTCGTCGAGCAGCACGACGGCGGGCTCGGGCGCGAGGGCGCGCGCGAGCGCGACGCGCTGGCGCTGGCCACCCGACAGCTCGTGGGGGTAGCGGTCGGCGAGGCCGCCGAGGCCGACGAGCTCGAGCACCTCGGTCACCCGCCCCGGCAGGGCGCCGCGCGCGCGGGCACGGCGCCGCGGCAGCCCGAACGCGACGTTGCCTCCGACGGTGAGGTGGGGAAACAGCGCGTAGTCCTGGAAGACCATGCCGACCCGCCGCCGCTCGGGCGGCACCCAGGTGCGGGCCCCGGCAACCTCCGCGCCGGCGATCGTGACGCTGCCGGCGTCCGGCCGCTCGAACCCGGCGATGAGCCGCAGGAGGGTGGTCTTGCCGCATCCCGACGGGCCGAGCAGCGCGAGCACCCGGCCGCCGGTCACCGCGAGGTCGACCCCGTCGACTGCCCGCACCACCGGCGTCGCGCCCTTGGCGGTGGTGGCTTTGCGGGACGCGCGGCCGAAGGACTTGCGCACGCCCTCCAGTCGGATCACCGGATCGGTCACGCCGTGCCTCCCAGCCGGTGATGACGGGCGAGCAGGAACGCCAGCGGCACACCGGCGAGGGCGACGAGCATGAGCGCAGGGGCGGCGGCCCGTGCGAAGAACGCCTCGCTCGTCGCGATCCAGATGCTCGTGGCAAGGGTCGTGTAACCGGCTGGGCCGAGCAGGAGCGTCGCGGGCAGCTCCTTCATGGCGGTGAGGAAGACGAGGGCCGCGCCGGCCAGGACGCCCGGGCGGATGAGGGGAGCGGTGACCGTCAGCAGCACCGCGGGGACGCGGCGACCCAGCCCGCGGGCGGCCTCCTCCACCGACGGCGGGATCTGCAGGGCGGATGCGCGCGTCGCCCCGACCGCCTGGGGCAGGAAGAGCACGACGTAGGCGAACACGAGCAGCGCGAGAGTCTGGTACAGCCGGCCGGCGTAGCGGGCGCCGAAGAACACGAGCGACAGCGCGACGACGATGCCGGGCAGTGCGTGGCCCAGGTAGGTCGCGCGTTCGATGAGGGTCGCGACGCGGCTGCGGTGGCGTGCCGCGAGGAGGGCGACGGGGACGGCCGCGGCGGCGGCCACCGCGGCGGCCAGCCCGGCGGCCTGCACGGAGTTGACGGCGGCCGTCGCGACGAGGCGCAGCGGCTCGCCGGCGCGCAGGCCGCGGGCGAGCCAGAAGCCCATGACGCTGAGGGGCACGACGAGGCCGAGCACCACGACGGTGGAGCACAGGGCGAGCGCCGGGCCGCGCCACCGGCCGAGCTCGACGACCGGCTGGCTCCGCGGGGCGCCGGCGTGCGACGAGTGGTAGCGCACGCGGCGGCGGGTGCGTGCCTCCACGGCCAGCAGGGCGAGGGTGAACAGGACGAGCAAGGCCGCGAGCACCGCGGCCGGGGTGCGGTCGAACGCCGCCTGATACTGCACGTAGATCGCCCGCGTGAAAGAGTTGAACCGCATGAGGCTCACCGCCCCGAAGTCGCTCAGGGTGTAGAGCGCGACGAGGAGCGCGCCGGCACCGATGGCCGGTCGGAGCTGCGGCAGGGTCACGCGCCGGAACGTCCGGGCGGGGGAGTGGCCGAGGCTGCGGCTGGCCTCCTCGAGCGCGGGGTCCATGCCGAGCAGCGCGCCGCGCACGGTGAGCAGGAGGTAGGGGTAGGTGAAAAGCGTGAGCGTGAGCACCGCGCCCGGCATCCCGTAGATGTCGGGCAGCCGCTCCACGCCGAGGGGTGCGAGCACCGACTGGAGCATCCCGCGGGGGCCGAAGGCGGCGATGTAGGTGAACGCCCCGACGTAGGAGGGGATGACGAGCGGGAGGGCGGTGAGCACCGACCAGAGCCGTCGGCCGGGGAGGTTCGTGCGTGTCGTGAGCCACGCGAGCGGGATCGCGAGGAGGGCGCCGGCAGCCGTTACGAGACCCGCCAGCAGCGCCGTGTTGGCGAGTACCCGCACCGTGGCGGGGTCCGCCGCGATCGCCAGCCCCTGCCGGCCTGCCTCGCTGGCGCGCACCGCGAGGTACACGAGTGGCAGGAGCATGACGACCGCGACGAGCAGGGCAGGCACCCACAGCCACGCCGGCGCTCGGCTACGGCGAGCGCGGCGGCGTGGACGCCCCTCCCGGCGGGCCGGCCGGGACGGGCCCACGGGACTGTCGGTCGCCGGCCTGCGGTCGACGGCGAGGTCGGACATGGGCGGCTCTAGCTCTCCGGACGCGTAGAGGTTAGGCGAACCTAAGGGTGCGTCCACTGTGACGCCACACGGGCGTCCGCGCAAGTCCTGGGCTCTACGTCAGCCCGAGATGGTCGAGCAGGTCCTCGGGCTGCATGACGAGACCCGTGACGAACGGCCCGAACTCGCCGTAGCGGGCGCTCACCTCGTCGAAGCGCATCTCGTACACGATGTCCTTGAGCGCTTTGGGGTCGTCCGCGAGCAGTGTGACCCCCCACTCCCAGTCGTCGAGCCCCACCGACCCGGTGATGAGCTGGAGCACCCGCCCCCGGTAGGTGCGCCCCACGCGGGCATGACCGGCCATGAGCCGCTTGCGCTCGGCGAAGTCGAGCGCGTACCAGTTGTCCTGCCCCGCCCGCCGCTTGCTCATGGGGTAGAAGGCGATCATCTGGCGGTGCGGCAGCTTCGGATGCAGGCGGTGCTCGGCGTAGCCCGCCATGCGGGCACGGAACGCCTCGAGCGCCTCGGCGTGCTCGGCGGACCCCTTTGCCATGCCGTCTTCCTCCACGAGCCGCCGCGCCTCGTCGTCGGCGTTCGAGGTGTACTCGCTCAGCTCCGTGAGCGACACGTAGGAGGCGGCCGGCAGCAGCGCGGCGCCGAGCGGGGAGGCCGTGAGCTCGATGCTGAGCTGGTCGAGCTCGGCGAGGTCAGGGCCGAGCGCGACGAGTCCGAGGTCGGCTTTCTGCCCGAGCACGCTGAAGGCCAGGACCTGGTAGTCGTCGCGGGCGTTGAAGCGCTGCAGGCGGCCGACGAAGTCCCGACCGGCGCTCCCGGCGTCCTCCAGCAGCTCCCTGCGCACGTGGAAGAAGAGGTGGAGCACTCCCCAGCCCTCGCTGGGCACGACGGGTTTGGTTGCCATGCCGCAAGCGTAGCGGCGGCTTCCTCAGTCCAGCGAGGCGGCGGCGTGCTCGCGGGCGGGCACGCACGCCCGCGACAGCGTGCGCGGGAGCGCCACGGTGGCGAGCACGAACACGATCGCGCCGAGGACGGCGACGGCGCTCCACACCGGTGACCCGCTGCGCTGCGCGAGCCCCCACCACACGGCGACGAGGCAGCCCCACGCGACCATGGCGAGGACGAGTGCGGCCCGAAGTCCGCGCGGCGGCGGAGCCGCCCGGGACGGGCCGTCGTCGTCGCGCTGGACGGCGGCCGCCCAGCTGTCCCGCACCTGGCGTCGGGCCTCGGCGCCGTAGGCGAGCTGGAGCTCCTCGGGGATGTACAGCGGTGCGCTCAGCTGGCGTTCGGGCTTCATCCTATGGTCCCTCCCGGTCGGCGACGGTTTCTCGCATGGTCCCGCGGATCCCCTGCGGGTCGAACTTGTCCCTTCAGGCCCTTGCGCGGACGTCGGGGAGAAAAGGCGCTGGTGGGGGCCCTGCGACTAGTCCACCGTGACCGCTGACACCCCTCGGAAATGACCCGGTGGGGCCCGAGGAATCGTCGGGTCGCCCACGCCGCGTCGGCGGTTTGGGTAGTGTCAGGTGACCAGATCGAGTGACGCGAAACAGGAGCAGCGGCAATGGTGAAGACGCACGCCAAAGGCCCGGATCCCGTCGACGTCGGGACCGACCAGCACCTCGCGACGAGGCTGTGGGAACGGGCAGAGTCGTCGAGCGCCCGTGAGATCCTGCGCTACCACGACGGCGGCGGTTGGCGGGGGGTGACCTGGAAGGATCTCGGCACGCGGGTCCGCAAGGTCGCCGCGGGGCTCATCGCCCTCGGTGTCGGGCCGGGCGACCGCGTCGCGCTCATGTCGGGCACGCGGCTGGAGTGGACCATCGCCGACCTCGCCGTGCTCGCGGCCGGCGGCGTCACCGTGCCGATCTACGAGACGAGCTCGCCCGAGCAGTGCGCCTGGATCCTGCGGGACTCGGGGGCGAGGGTCGCCATCGCCGAGCTCGCCACCCACGCCAAGAGCCTCGACATCGCGCGCGACGACGCACCCGACCTCGGGGAGATCTTCGTGATCGACGACGGTGGGCTCGACGCCCTCGCCGAGCGGGCAGGGCCCACAGAAGCCGAGCAGGTCACGGTGCGCTCGCAGGCACTCACGACCACGGACCTCGCCTCGATCATCTACACGTCGGGCACGACGGGGAACCCCAAGGGTTGCATGCTGACCCACGGCAACCTCGTGTGGACGGCCCGCCAGGTCGAGGTCAACCTCAAGGCGCTGTTCGGCGCCGACGACTCGACCCTGCTGTTCCTGCCCCTCGCGCACGTGTTCGCGCGCCTCATCCAGTTCGCCTGCCTGGAGGCGGACGTGCAGATGGGCTACGCCCGCTCGGTGGACAAGCTCGCGGAGGACCTCGTCTCGTACCGCCCGACCTTCCTCCTCGCCGTCCCCCGGGTGTTCGAAAAGGTCTTCAACGGCGCGCAGCGCAAGGCCGAGGGCGCGAAGCGCAAGGTCTTCGACTTCGCCGTCGCAACCGGCCAGCAATGGTCCACGGCGGTGAACGAAGGGCGTGACCCGGGTCTCGCCACGAACCTCAAGAGGGGCCTCGTCGACAAGCTCGTGTACTCCAAGCTCAAGGACGCGATGGGCGGGCGCATCACCTACTGCGTGTCGGGTGGCGCACCGCTCGCACCGTACCTCGCCCACTTCTTCCACGCGGCGGGCGTCACGATCCTCGAGGGCTACGGCCTCACGGAGACGACCGCCCCCGCGACCGTCAACATGCCCGACGCCTTGCGGATCGGCACGGTGGGACGGCCGATATCCGGGGTCGAGATCCGCATCGACGAGGACGGCGAGATCCTCATCAAGGGCGGCAACGTCTTCGCCGGCTACTACCACAACGAGGCCGCCACGAAGGAGATCCTCACCGACGACGGCTGGTTGCGCTCCGGGGACCTCGGCGAGCTCGACGACGACGGCTTCCTGAAGATCACCGGCCGCAAGAAGGAGATCATCGTCACGGCCGGTGGCAAGAACGTGGCGCCCGCGGCCCTCGAGGAGCGGCTGAAGGCGCACCGTCTCGTGAGCCAGGCCCTGGTGGTCGGCGACGACCGCCCCTTCGTGGCGGCGCTCGTCACGCTGGACCCCGAGCAGCTCGCCGCCTACGCGAAGGAACAGGGGCTGTCGGCCACCAGCGCTGCCCAGCTCCACAACGACCCAACGGTCAGGGCGGAGGTGCAGAAGGCGGTCGACCACGCGAACGGCGCGGTGAGCAAGGCCGAGTCGATCCGCAGGTTCGTCATCCTCAACCGCGACTTCAGCCAGGACGAGGGGGAGCTCACGCCGACGCTGAAGCTGCGACGCCGCGAGGTCCACAGCCACTTCGCCACCCAGATCGAGGAGCTCTACACGCAGTAGACGGCGGTCAGCAGGTCGCGCGGTGGCGCTGCGGCGGATCGCCTGTGGCGTCGCCCGCCGGGCCGCGCGGTCACTGCCGCCGGCGGTGCGGGAGGTCGGGCTCGCGCTCGCCGCCCGCGCCGTCGACGGCCCTGCCCTCCTTCCCGGACCGCCGACCGGGCCGGTCCTCGTCGTCGCGCCGCACCCCGACGACGAGACGATCGGCTGCGGTGGCGCGATCGCCCGTCACGTCGACCGCGGCGACGCCGTGACGGTGCTCGTCGCGACCAGCGGCGAGGCGACCTCGGGCGGGTCACGCTCCGGTCGGCGCGTGGGCGGCGAACGTGAGCGGGAGTGCCGGGCGGCCTGCGCGACCCTCGGAGCCCGCGAGCCGGTGTTCGCCCGCCTGCCCGACGGCGCGCTCGCCGAGCATGCCGTGGCGCTCGCGGCGGTCATCGCCGAGCACGGGCGGGACTGCGCGGCCGTGTACGCCCCGTCGCTGCTCGACCCCCACCGCGACCACCGCGCTGCGAACACCGCCCTCGTCGCGGCGGGGCTCGGCGCGGACGTCTACGGCTACGAGGTGTGGACGCCCGCGCCCGCCGACGTGCTGCTCGACGTCACCGGCGTCTACCCGCGCAAGGAGGCGGCGCTGCGCTGCTACGCCGTGGCCCTGGAGTCCGTCGACTACGTCCGCACCGCCGCCGGCCTGGCGGCCTACCGCAGCGCCGCGGGGGGTCTCGGCGGCCGGGGCCACGCGGAGGCGTTCATCCGTCTCGCGGCCGCGGAGCACGCGCGGCTCGCCGCGCGGGCCGGAGTGACCTGAGCGGGCTCAGCCGGCAGGGCGCCAGAGCGCGACCTCGAGCCAGGGTCGGTCGGGGCCGGCGTGAGGGTCCGCCCGCTGCCAGGCGAGCAGGGCGTCACCGGTCCACACCGCGGACTGCGCCCACCCCCGGCGATGCCAGGGCGCGTCGGGCAGGAGCGCCCACTCCCCCCGGTGCACGTCCAGGGCGATGCCGCGCGCCGAACCGAGGAGCAGGTAGAGGCGGTCACCACCCCACACGACCGCGCCCTCACCCTGCGACGACGTGCGCCAGCGGGTCGGGGACAGCTCGAGCACCCGCCAGTCGCCGTCGCCGGGAGCGAGCAGCGCGACGTCCGCCGGCCGGCCGTCCCCCCGGAAGAGGACCGCCACGAGCTCCGATCCGGTCCACAGGAGCTGCCTGGTGGCCGGCGCCGACCCTCGGGCGGCCGGCACGGGCGGCAGGTCGGTCCAGGAGCCCGTCCGCGGGTCGTAGCGCGCGACGCGCGCAGCCCCGGGATGGTAGTCCCAGCGGTGCCAGAGGACCGCCGTGTGGCCGTCCCACAGGGCCTCGAGGCTCTCCATGCCCTGGTAACCGGCGATACCGGCAATAGCCTCGGGGAAGGGTAGGACGCGCCACGCGTCGCGGGCGGGGTGGTAGGCGGCGACGTCGCCGAGCGGCCCGGCGTTGTCGAACCCCCCGAGCACGAGCGCCTCCTCGCCGGTCCAGACCGCGCTCGCGCCGGCCCGCGGTGACAGCGGCGAGGGGGCGATCGGGCGCCAGCGGTCAGCCGCCGGGTCGTAGGCCGCCCCGTCGGCGAAGTAGCCGACGGGACCGCTGCCGCCCCACACGAGCAGCTCACCGCCGGTCCACACCGCCGCGTGACCCGCCCGCTCGGCGAGCGGCGAGGGTGCGATCGGGCGCCAGCGGTCCGCCGCGGGGTCGTAGGCGGCCCCGTCGCCGAGGAACGTGCGCCGGCCGCCGTCGGGCCCCCAGAGCTCCCCACCCCACAGCAGCAGCTCGGTGCCCGACCACACGCCGTGGACGTCGCGCGGAGCCAGCGGCAGCGCCGCTCCCGCCGTCCAGGTCCCCGACGCCTCGGGCGGAGCCGGCGGGGGGCTGCGCGGTGGCCGCGGCGAGCGGGTCCGCCGGGGCGTGGGCCGCGGCTCGGGGTCGTCGGCGACCTCGAGGTTGCGGTCGCCACCCGAACCGTCGTCGACGCGCACGAGCAGGCCGACGAGGACCACCGCCGCGAGCAGCCCGAGCACCACCGGCAGGCGCCGAGCCGGCCGCTCCCTCGCCTCCTGCCACCCGGGCTCGTCCACGCGGCCTCCCCCTGCCGTGACCGTGCCGGAACGGCCACGTCCCTCTCACCCGCAGTGAACCACGTGCGCCGTGGTGCTTGCGGGGCCCGGCGCAGGAGGCGGGGGTAGGGTGGGGCCGGTGAGCGCGGACACCTCCCTCCCGACCTGCTACGTCCACCCGGACCGCGAGACCCGCCTGGCATGCTCATCGTGCGGGCGGCCCGCGTGCGTCGACTGCGTGCAGCGCGCCCCCGTCGGCCAGAAGTGCCGTGACTGCGCGGCGCCGGAGGGCAACGCGCGGGTCATCACCGCAAGCGACGTCCGCGCCGGCGCGCGTGGCGCCACGCCGGTGACTTTCACCATCCTCGCCGTCGCCGTGGCCGTGCACGTCGTCGGGCTGGTGCTGCCCGAGGTCGGGGAGCGGATCTTCGCCGCCGGCGCCCAGGTCAACCCCCTCGTCGAACGGGGCGAGTGGTACCGGCTGTTCACCGCGGCGTTCCTCCACTCTCCGGCCGGTTTCACGCACATCCTGTTCAACATGTTCGCCCTCTACCTGTTCGGGCCGCAGCTCGAGCGTCAGGCGGGCAGCGTGCCGTTCGCCACGCTCTACCTCGCCTCGGCGCTGGCCGGTGGCGCCGCGTTCGCTCTCTCCTCGCCCGGCGGCGTCGCGGTCGGCGCCTCCGGCGCGATCTTCGGCCTGTTCGGCGCATGGCTCGCGGCGTCGCTGCGCAGCCGCCACACTCCGGCCGGTGCGGCCGGCCTGCGTCAGCTGCTCCTCGTGCTCGGGCTGAACCTCGCCCTGCCGCTGTTCGTGCCCGGGATCGCCTGGGAGGCGCACCTCGGTGGTCTCGTGGCCGGGTTCGTGATCGCGTTCCTGTGGTTCTCGCTGAGAGACCGATCCCGCGTGGGCCTCCTGCGCACGGTCGTGGCGGCGCTCGTCGGCGCAGCCGCGCTTGCGCTCGTCGCCCTGTAGCGCTCCGGCGGCCTACCCTCACAACGATGCGCATCAGGGCCTGGGACTCGGTGTTCGTGCGTGCGCGGCGTGCCGACGTGCACCTCGTCGTCGCCGACGTGGCCGGGTGGGGCCTCTGGTGGCCGGGAGCCACGAGCCGCGCGGCTGACGGGCGCGTCGCGCTCACGCTGCGTCCACCGGGGCTCATCCGGCGCCCGCAGCACCTGCTCGTCGAGGTCACCGAGAACCGTGCGGCCAAGGGCATCCGCATGCGCTACACCGGCGACTTCGACGGCGCGGCGGAGTGGTACTACCTCGACGAGCCGACCGGCTCCGTCGTGCACTACCTGCTCGACGTCGACGTTGCCGACCGGGGCGGGAGGCGGCGCCTGGTCGCTCACCGTGCGACGGTCCGCGCGGCGCTGCACCGCCTGAAGGACCGCCTCGAGGCCGGGCGGACCCCCGGCAGCGAACCCGACCCCGCGCTGCTCGCCCACCAGCACGAGGCGCTCGCCGTGCAGGAGCGGGAGGCGCGGGCCCGCGCCCGCCGGACCGTCGCCCCGGAGGAGGGGTAGGTGCGCTGCCCGGCCTGCGGGGCCACGAACGCCGAGTCGGCGGACTGGTGCAGCCAGTGCTACGCCGCGCTGGTCGCGCCGACGGCGCCCGACGTGCCGGAAGGGGCGGTGGCCCCCCCGGCGGTCGACGCGGCCCGGCAGGGCGACGGCGGGGGGCACCCGGCCCCGACCGGGAAGGGCGACGGCGGGGGGCACCCGGCTGCGGAGGGCTTCCGCCGGCGCGGCGCGATCATCGAGTGGGAGTGCCCCGCCTGTCGGCGCTGGACGAGCGTGGAGTCCCTGCAGTGCGGCGCGTGCGCCACGCCGCTGTCCGCGCGCTGGCAGCTTGCCGACGACCGACCCCCCGGGCTCGAGCGCCGCTTCGCCGAGCCGTGGACCGCGGCTTTCGCGCTCAGCGCCGTCGTGCCCGGCGCGGGCCACATCGGGCTCGGCCGCTACAGCTCGGGGTTCGCCCGGGCGGTGCTGTTCGCGGTGTGGACGGCCGGGGGTGTGGTGCTGTGGCGCACCGGGGGCGGCCTCGCCGGGGGACCCATGCTCGCCGGAGCCGGGTTGCTCTGGGCCGGCAGCCTCGTCGACCTGCGGGCGCTCAAGCACCGGCGCAGGGAGCTGCTCGGCGGCCGCACGCTGCTCTGGCTCGTCGTCGCCGTGCTCGCCCTGTCGATCCTCGGCCTGTTCACCGCAGCTGCGGGCGCCCCGGGACTGCAGATGGCCCGCGTGGGATGACCCCGCGGGAGCTTCCCGAGCCCCACGAGCGCCAGGTGTCCGACGCCGTATCCGACAGCATCACGGTGGAGGCCGGCCCGGACGCCGTCCGGACGTGATCGCCGACTTCGCCACCTACCCCGACCTGCTCGTCATGGACTGCCCACCGACGGCGGAGACCTGCGGCCACGCTCCCCACCGTTCACCTGATCGCAACACGCTCGGAGCGTCGCCGTCACACTCCGCCGTTACGGTGGCGGCTTCGCCGGGTCGCTTTCTCGGTGCGACGCGGCGATGCTGCGGTCACGCGCCGCAGTTCCGCACGGCCACGCTGCGGCGGGTTCATCGGCTCGAAGCCGCCGCAGCGCAGGCCGCGCGTCCCATGCGGCATGGGAGGTGGCGGCGCGGCTCGCCGACCTCGGCGCCGAGTGGTCGGCCGAAGTGTCCCTTGCCTGGCGGCGAGCGCTCTGCTAAGGTATACGAACATACGTTCGCTACCCGCCACACGGCTGCGATGAACAGGAGAGCCTATGCCCGTCGACCCCATTCCCGAGGGCTATCCGCGCGTCATACCCGCCCTGATCGTTGCCGGCGCGGCAGACGCCATCGACTTCTACGTCGCGGTGCTCGGGGCGACGGAGAGGATGCGCATGGCGGGTCCCGACGGCACGGTGGCGCACGCCGAGCTCGTGATCGGCGACTCCGTCATCATGCTCGGCGACGAGCAGCCCGGCACCGACATGCCGAGCCCCCGAACGGTCGGCGGCAGCCCGGTCAGCCTCCACGTCTACGTCGAGGACGTCGATGCGGTCTTCGATCGCGCCGTGCAGGCGGGCGCACGCGTGCTCGAAGCGGTCGCTGACCAGTTCTACGGCGATCGTTCCGGGAGGTTCGAGGATCCCTTCGGGCACCGCTGGGGCGTGGCCAGCCACGTCGAGGACGTCTCCGAGGAGGAGATGGCCCGACGTGCGGCCGAGTGGACGCCCGGCGGGTGACCAGCGGGCGGCCCGCCGGCGGTCCAGCGCGGTGACGCCGCGCCCGCGCATCACGACCGCCGAGCGCCGGGCGCGCCTTGTGGCTCGCCACCACCTCGCCGTCACCGCTTCCGATGTGGTGAGCGGGGTTCGCGACCTCGTCGCGGTGCACTCGAGTGACCCGGTCACCTGTTCCTGCTGGCGATGGAGGGCGGGATCGTGCGCGCCGGACCCGCCGGGTCCTGGCTCTCGAGCCAGTACCACTGGGCGGCTGCGGGCACGTGGTTTGCCGCTGCGGGCACCGCCTTCGGCGACCCGCTCGACGCCCCCGGCGCCCGCGCGCGCTGACCCCGACGGCTGATCGCCGCGCACACCCGTCGGGCGCAGAATGGTCTGCCCGGCGTCGAGGGCACCCTCGAGACGCCAGAACCCGAGGAGACCACCATGGCGACGCTGGAGGTGCTCGACCACGGCGAGCTCATCGTCGTGTTCTTTGACGACCTCGTGAAGTACCACGGCCGCAGCTCCATCGCCGGTCTCGCGCACGGCTTCAAGGTCATGGAGCGCGCGTTCCCCCTGCTCGCCGACGAACCCCCGGAGCGCTACGCGATCACGGTCGACAGCGCCTTCGCGGGGGCGGGCACCCGCGACGCCTTCGAGATGGTCACCCGGGCGGTGACCGGCAACCGCTACCGGCTCGCGCCCGAGATCGCGCCTCGGGACGCGCCGCCCGGCCCGGAGGGGCCCTTCTTCTTCCGTCTCGCCTACCGCGGCCGGTCCGCCGACCTCACGCTGCGCCCAGGGCATATGAGCGACGACTTCCTCGAGCTCGCCGGCCGGGGGCCCGCGACGCCGGCCGAGGCTGAGACGCTCGTCCGGGCGAAGGAGGACATGGCTCGCCGGCTGCTCGCCCTGCCGGCCGAGGAGGTCTACGACGCGCGCGTCGGGTCGGGCGGCGACCAGGGCGCCGCCTGACCCTCAGGGCCAGCGCGCACCACGTGCGGCGAGCACGACGCGGGCCTCTACACTGACCGGCGTGGGAAAACGACGCGCACGAGCACGCCGCATCCGGCGGCAACGGCGGGTGCGCCCACTGCCCGGTGTGCGTCCTGCTGCAGGTGATGACCACCTCCCGGCCGGAGGTCGGCAGACATCGACTGAGCGGGGCAGATCACCCCGCGACGGAAGGAGATGCCCGTGGAGCTGACCGCTGCCGAGATCCGCAAGCTCGTCGACCGTCCTCCCACCGAAGCTCCCGTGACGAGCGTGTACCTCAACACCGACGGTGCACGACTCCCCCGATCAGCCGACTACGAGGCGCGCCTTGACGGGCTGCTCCGCCAGGCCCGGCGCCAGGCCGACACACTGGGCGAGCCGGCACGGAGCGCGGTCGAGGCCGACGCCACGGCCATCACCCGCTGGGTCCGCGACGAGTTCGACCGCAGCGGGATCCGCGGGATCGGGCTGTTCTCCTCCGACGGGCTGATCTTCGAACAGGTCCAGCTCGCGTTGGGCGTGCGCAACATCGTGCGGGTCAACGACCGACCCTACGTCGTCCCCCTCGAGGCGCTGCTCGGCCGCCACCACCACCTCGCGCTGGCGATCATCGAGCGGGACAAGGCACGCATCTTCCGCTACCAGCTCGGGGTCGTCTGGGAGTACCAGGGCATCGAGTCCGACGTCCACGGCCAGCACCGCAAGGGCGGCTGGTCGGCGCGCCGATTCGAGAAGAACATCGAGCACCAGGTCCTCCACCACATGAAGGACACCGGGGAGATCCTCCTCCGCCTGCACGAGGACCAGACCATCGACGCCCTGGTGCTCGCGGGTCCCCACCACGAGGTCATGGAGTTCTCCCGCAACCTCCACCCCCACCTGCAGCGGGTCGTGCACGGGGAGCCGATGAGCCTGCCGCTCGAGGTGGAGGCCCACGACCTGCTCTCCCGCTTCCAGCAGGTCGAGCAGCAGCTCGTCAGCGCGCGGCGCAGCCACCTGCTCGAACGGCTCGCCGCGGCCCAGGGCCAGGCGGAGAAGGCCGCCCGCGGCATCCGTCACGTGATCGAGGCCATCAACGGCAAGCGTGCCGAGGTGCTCTTCGTCGTCGAGGGCGCGGGCGTCCCCGGCTACCGCAGCAGCAGCGGGGCGCTCGCCCTGCACGAGCAGGAGGCTGCGGCCTACGGCACGCCGGTGACCCCGGTCGATGACCTCGTCGACGAGATGATCGACGAGGCCGTCCGCGCAGACACCCACATCGAGTTCTTCCGCGACGAGGTGCGCCTCGACGGGCACCCCGTGGCCGCCTTGCTCCGCTTCTAAGTGGCGCTCGCCGTCGGCGTCGACATCGGGGGCACGAAGATCGCCTCGGGGCTGGCGCGCGCCGACGGCGTGGTCGTCGCCGCCCGCCGCCACGCCACCCCTGGCGACGCCCGCGAGGTCGCCCCCCTCGTCGTCGAGATCGTCCGGGAGCTGTGCGACGAGGCGGGGGTGGGTGTGTTGCCCGTCGGCGTCGGAGCCCCCGGCATCATCGACCGCGTCGGCGTCGTGCGCTACGCGCCGAACATCGCGTGGGCGGACTACCCCCTGCGCGACGAGCTCGCGCGCGCCCTCGGCACCCCGGTGACCGTTCACAACGACGCGAACGTCGCTGCCTGGGGGGAGTTCCGGGCCGGCGCGGGTAGGTCGGCAGCATCCGACATGGTCATGGTGACGGTCGGCACGGGCGTCGGTGGCGGCCTCGTGCTCGACGGCCGCCTCGTCGGGGGTGCCCACGGGCTCGCCGCCGAGCTCGGGCACGTCATCCTCCTCGAGGGCGGTCCGCCGTGCCCCTGCGGCAACCGCGGGTGCCTCGAGGCGCTCGCGAGCGGGACAGCGATCGGGCGCTCAGCCCGCGAGGCCCTCGCGGCGGGGGAGATGCCGCACGCCTCCCCGCTTGCGCGCGCGGCGCCGGCAGCCCTGACGGGGAAGACCGTCACACAGGCGGCGGAAGCCGGCGACCCCTTCGCCGAGGGCCTGCTCGCCCGCGCGGGGTTCTGGCTGGGCGTCGGCATCGCCTCCCTCGTCAACGCCCTCGACCCCGAGATGGTGGTCGTCGGTGGCGGCGCCATGGAAGCCGGGGACCTGCTGCTCGAACCGGCCCGCGCCGCCTTCGCCGAGCGGCTCATGGGCCGTGCGCACCGGCCGCTGCCACTCCTGGAGCCCGCCGGGCTCGCCGACGCGGCCGGGTTCGTGGGCGCGGCGCTCCTCGCCATGGACGTCGCCGCCACGACCGGGGCGTGACCTACGCCCGGTCGTCGCGGTTGCGCCAGTAGACGACGGCGACGAGCCCGACGAAGAACACGGCGATCGCGTAGCCGACCGGCAGGCCCGTCTGGGCGAGGGTCACGACGAGCAGCGGCACGAGCAGCACCGCGACGCCGAGCCCCATCGACCGCACGCGGGACATGACGAGCGGGGTGCCGACCTGCTCGGCGTCCCCTTCGACGAGCGGCAGCGGCGTGGCGGTCACCGAGTTTCCGGCGTGCACGATCGCGCGAATCTCCTCCATGTGACCGGCGAGCAGCCCGAGCGCCTCGTCGCGGCGCTCGGGCGGCACGCGGACCTCGACGTCGTCGTCGGGGCCGGGACCCGGCGCGGGCCCGGTCACGGCCGGTACGCCCTGGCGCCGCAGCACCGTTGCGACCGCCTCCGCCAGGGACGGGTCGAACGTGGCGAGCTGCGTGGTCGTCTCGCGGTCGGATGGCATGGGTTCTCCGGCGATGGCAGGCGCGGGTTCGCGTAAACTCCCGTCGAGATTACCCCTGCCCGGCCACGCAGCGGCCGCCCGCGCGGGCCGCCACCGCGGAGAGGATGACCCAGTGGCCAAGCAGGACCGCGGTCCGCCGCTGTACCGGGTCCTGCACGCGGTCATCCCCCCGGTCGTCAACGCGGTCTACCGGCCGAGGACGGAGGGGCTCGAGCACATCCCTGCTTCGGGCGCAGCCATCCTCGCGTCCAACCACCTGTCGTTCCTCGACTCCGTCTTCCTGCCCGCGGTCATCGACCGGCCCGTGTTCTTCCTCGGTAAGAGCGACTACTTCAGGGGCTGGAAGCGCTACTTCTTCGAGAACGTCGGCGTGATGCCGGTGGCGCGCCAGGGCGGCAACGCGGGGGAGGCGAGCCTGCGCAGGGGCCAGGAGATCCTCGAGTCCGGGCGCCTGCTCGGCATCTACCCGGAGGGCACCCGCTCCCCGGACGGGCGGCTGTACCGGGGCAAGACCGGACCGGCGCGTCTCGCGATGCGCACCGGCGCCCCCCTCATTCCCGTCGCGATGATCGGCACCTTCGAGATCCTCCCGCCCACGGCGAAGGTGCCGAAGATCCGCCGGGCGGGCATCCGGGTCGGTCGGCCCCTCGACATCGCCGGCCGGTACGGGTCCGCCGACTCCGACCGCTTCGCGCTGCGTAGCGCGACCGACGAGCTCATGTACGAGCTCATGATGCTGTCGGGCCAGGAGTACGTCGACGAGTACGCTGCGAAGGTGAAGTCCGGTGAGGTCATCATCGGCTCGGGAGACCTCGACGAGCTCGGCGAGATGCTCGACGACGACGAGCTCGTCATCCGCAAGGCAGGGTAGTGGGCGGCAGGGTGGTTCTGCCAGTGCTGCTGGCGGTCGGCTTCCTGGTCGGCCTCGGCACAGCCGTCGTCATCGGGGTGCAGAGCCCCGCCGAAGCGCCCGCGCTGGCGGCGGACCGCCCGGCCCCGGCGCCGCCGCCCACAGAGCCCACCTGTGCGGGCGCCTCGCTGGAGCAGCGCGCGGGCCAGGTGCTCATCGTCGGCCTGCCCGGGGTCCTCGCACCCGGGGACCGGCTGGTCGCCGAGGTGCGCGAGGTCGGTGTCGGCGGGGTCTTCCTCACGAAGGCCAACGTGGAGAACGAATGGCAGGTCCGTGAACTCGTCCGCGGCCTGCGGGGCGGGGCACGCCACGGGCTCCTCGTCGTGACGGACGAGGAGCCCGGCAGGGTCTCGAGCTTCGGGGCCCTGCTCGGCCGCACGAGCTCGGCGCGCACCCTCGCGGCGCGCGGGGACCCGGCCGACGTGCGCCGGTTCGCCCGCGACCTCGGCCAATCCCTGGCGGAGCTCGGGATCGACGCGAACCTCGCGCCTGTGGTCGACGTCGACGACGGTCCCGCCCGGGGCGTCATAGGCGACCGCTCGTTCTCCCGCGATCCCGAACGCGCCGCCGAGTACGGGCTCGCGTTCTCCGCCGGGCTCGCCGCGGCGGGCGTCCTGCCCACCGCGAAGCACTTCCCCGGCCACGGGCGCAGCGACGTCGACAGTCACTGGCGGCTCGGGGTGGTCGACGCCTCCCTCGACGAGCTCGAGGCGTCCGATCTCCTGCCGTTCGCCGCGCAGATCAACGCGGGCGTGCCGCTCGTCATGGTGGGCCACGTCGCGTACACGGCCCTTGACCCGGACCTGCCGGCGAGCCTGGCCCCGCCGGCCTACGCGCTCCTGCGGCGGATGGGCTTCGACGGCGTGGCGATCACCGACTCGACGGGCATGGGCGCCGTCCACCGGACCTGGGACTTCCCCAGCTCGGCGGTCATGGCCGTCGCTGCGGGCGCCGACGCCGTGCTCGCCACCGACGGCAACCACGCCCGCGCGATGCGCGACGCCCTCGTCGAGGCGGTCGAGACGGGCCGGGTCGACGCGGATCGCCTCGACGAGGCCGCCGCGCGCGTGCTCGCGCTGAAGGGCGAGGACCCGATGCCCGTCGTGTGCCGCGGCGCCGAAGGGCCGCCCGTCTTCGGCCGTGGCCGGCGCCCCGAGCACTGAGCCGTCAGTCGCGCGCCCAGCCCCGGCTGCGCTCCACGGCCGCCCGCCACCGTGCCTGGCGGCGGTCCGCATCCCCGCGCGCCATCGCGGGGGTGAAGCGCCGGTCGAGGCGCCAGAGCTCCGTGAGCTCGTCGGTGGACCCCCACACCCCCGCCCCGAGACCCGCGAGGTAGCCGGCACCGAGTGCGGTCGTCTCCGCGGTCGTCGGACGGAGCACGTCGACGCCGAGCAGGTCCGCCTGGAACTGGCAGAGCAGGTCCAAGGCCGAGGCGCCCCCGTCGACCCGCAGCTCGCTGAGCGCGACGCCGGAGTCGGCCTCCATGACCTCCACGACGTCACGGGTCTGGAAGGCCATCGCCTCGACGGCGGCGCGCAGGAGGTGTGCGCGGGAGGTCCCGCGGGTCAACCCGACGATCGTGCCGCGGGCGTAGGGGTCCCAGTGCGGGGCACCGAGCCCCGTGAACGCCGGCACGAGGTAGACGTCGCCGGTGTCGTCGACCGTCTCGGCCACCGGGCCGGTCTCGCGTGCGGAGGAGATGAGCCCGAGACCGTCGCGGAGCCACTGGACGGCGGCGCCCGTGACGAAGATCGACCCCTCGAGCACGTAGGTCATGCGCCCGTCGACCTCCCAGGCGCAGGAGGTGAGGAGGCGCTGGCTGTACGGTGCGTCGGTGCCGGTGTTGAGCAGGACGAAGCTGCCGGTCCCGTAGGTGTTCTTCGACGTGCCGGGTGTCCAGCAGCCCTGCCCGAACAGGGCGGCCTGCTGGTCGCCGGCGACACCGGTTATGGGCACCTCCACGCCGAGGAAGGCGTCGGGGTCGGTGCGGGCGAACTCGCCGGCGGAGGGTCGCACCTCGGGCAGGACCGCGGTCGGCACCCCGAGCAGGGCGCAGAGCTCCTCGGACCACGCGCCCGCGCGGATGTCGTAGAGCATCGTCCGGCAGGCGTTCGAAGGCTCGGTGGCGTGCAGGCGTCCTCCGGTGAGCCGGGCGAGGAGCCACGTGTCGACGGTGCCAAACGCGAGGTCGCCGCTCGCGGCGGCGGCGCGCGCGCCCTCGACGTGGTCGAGCAGCCAGGCGAGCTTCGTGCCGGAGAAGTAGGCGTCGATCACGAGCCCCGAACGCGCCCGCACCGTGTCGACGTGCCCCTCGCCGCGCAGGCGGTCGCAGTGGCCGGCGGTACGGCGGTCCTGCCACACGATCGCGCGGTGCACCGGCCTGCCCGACGCCCGGTCCCACAGCACCGTCGTCTCGCGCTGGTTGGTGATGCCGAGGGCGCTGAGCTGGCCGGCCGTGGTCCCGGCGCGGCTGAGCGACTCGATGACCGCCTCGAGTGTGGCGCTCCAGATCGAGTCGGGGTCGTGCTCGACCCAGCCGGGGCGGGGGAAGTGCTGGGGGAACTCGCGGTAGCCCCGGCTGCGCACCGTGCCGTTCTCGTCGAGGACCAGGGCGGTGATGCCCGTCGTGCCCGCGTCGATCGTCAGGATCCTCGTCACGCTCGCTCCCGTAGCCGCCGGACCCCCGTAGCATGGCACCGCGGCGCGGTGACAGCGCCCGGGCGCGGTTCGGTAACCTGCCGCGAGCCGGAGACCCGGTGCCGACCCGATCCGAAGGGGGAGACGTGACCGTCCGCGGTGCGCGACCCTCCGCCGTGCGATGAGCACGCGGGTGGGCATCCTCACCGGCGGGGGTGACTGCCCCGGCCTCAACGCGGTCATCCGCGCGGTCGTGCGCCGCGGGATCGACGAGCACAACATCGCGGTCTCGGGCTTCCGCAACGGGTGGCGCGGGGTGCTCGACGGCGCCGCCGAGCCGCTGACCTTCGAGTCGACCCGAGGGATCCTCCACCGGGGCGGCACGGTCCTCGGCACGAGCCGGACGAACCCCGAGGCCGCCGACCGGGGCGTCGAGCGGGTGCGCGAGGCGCTCGACATCCACCGGCTCTCCGGCCTCATCGTCGTGGGCGGCGAGGGGACGCTGTCCGCGGCGACGGCGCTGTGGGAGGTGCACCGTGTGCCGATCATCGGGGTGCCGAAGACCATCGACAACGACCTGTCCGGCACGCAGTTCACCATCGGCTTCTCCACGGCCCTCGACATCGCGACCGAGGCGGTCGACCGCCTCCACTCGACGGCGGAGAGCCACAACCGCGTGATGCTCCTCGAGGTCATGGGCCGCAACGCCGGCTGGATCGCCACCTACGCGGGACTCGCCGGAGGCGCCGACGCCATCCTCATCCCCGAGCACCCCTTCGACATCGACCGCGTGGCCCGCCATCTCAAGCGGCGCCACGGCATGGGCCGACCGTTCTCGATCGTGGTCGTCGCCGAGGGGGCCGTGCCCGTCGAGGGGACCGTCGGCTTACCCGACTACGACCGCGACGAGTTCGGCCGGCCGGTGCTCGGCGGCCTCGGGAACGTGCTCGCACCGATCATCGAGGAGCGCACCGGCTTCGCCACGCGCGTCACCACGCTGGGGCACGTGCAGCGGGGCGGCTCGCCGAACGCCTTCGACCGCGTGCTCGGGTCGACGCTCGGCGTCGCCGCCGTCGACGCCGTCGCCCGCGGCGAGTGGGGCGCCATGGTCGGCCTGCAGGGCAACGCGGTGGTCCCCGTGCCGCTGCGGGAGGCCACCGCGACGTTGAAGACCGTGCCGCCGGAGGTGTACCGCGTCGCCGAGGTCTTCTTTGGCTGAGGCCGTCGTCGACCTGCGCTCGGACACGGTGACCCGGCCGACGCCCGCGATGCGCGCGGCCATGGCCGCGGCTGTCGTGGGCGACGACGTCTACGGCGAGGACCCGACGGTCGCGCGCCTGGAGGAGGTGGCGGCCGAGCGCTTCGGCCGCGAGGCCGCGTTGCTCTGCCCGTCGGGGGTGATGTGCAACCAGCTGTGGCTGCGGGTGCTCGCGCGCCCCGCGACGGAGGTCGTCGTCGAGGCCGACGCGCACGTCGTGAACTACGAGGCGGGCGCGGGCGCCCTGCTCGCCGGCGTGCAGTTCCGCACTGTGGCGGGCGCCTACGGGCTGCTGAGCCCTGAGCAGGTCGCCGCCGCGATCCGCCCCGACGCCTTCCCCCTCACCCCGACGTCGCTCGTGTGGGTCGAGCACACCCACAACCGCCGGGGCGGCACCTACTACGGCGTCGAAGACCTAGCCGCGCTGAAGGGCGTCTGCGCGGCTGCCGGCGTGCCGCTCTACATGGACGGCGCCCGCGTCTTCAACGCGTGCGTGGCCGCCGGCGTCGAGCCCCACGTGTACGGCCGGCTCGTCGACGGGCTCATGTTCTCGACCTCCAAGGGGCTCGGCGCCCCGGTGGGCAGCCTCATGGTCGGCGCCGCCGACGCGATCGCCGAGGCCCGCCAGTGGCGGCGGCGCTACGGCGGGGCGATGCGCCAGGCGGGGGTGATCGCCGCGGCCGGGCTCGTCGCGCTCGAGCAGATGGTCGACCGGCTGGCGGAGGACCACGCGAACGCCCGGATGCTCGCGGAGGCGGCCAAGGAGGTCTGCCCGCAGGGCGTCGACCTCGCCCAGGTGCAGACGAACATCGTCTACGTCGAGGACGTCGACGCGCACCTCGTCGTGGGGGCCCTTGCCGACCTCGGCGTGCTCGCCGGCGCCATGGACGCGCGCACGGTCCGCCTCGTCACCCACCCCGACGTGTCGCGCGCGGACTGCCGCCTCGCCGCCGAGGCGCTGCGCCGCGTCCTGCGCACCGGCGGGTCGGGAGGTTAGCGCGCGCGCCAATAGGCCGGGTTCTTATCGTGCAAGGTGCCCTGGTCCGGCACCGCAGAGACGATCTTGCTCCCACTCGAGGCGGTGTTGACAAGCCGCACCTGCGCGGCGTTGACGTCGCTGCGGTTGTCCGGCGGCGCCGGGCCAGCGGGCCGAGCGGCGCAGCTGCGAGCCGCCCCGCAACCACACCTCTCCTGCCCCGGCGCCCACCGCGTTCGCGACCGTTGGGGCCATCTCGACGAGCATCCCGCTGCCGGGCGTCGTCCCGATCATGCGGGACGTGAATGCGGCGAGCGCCTCGTAGGGGCTGGCGCGTCGTCCGGACCCAAACGCAGGCGCTGACCGTACCCAGCCGTCTCTGCCGATGGAACCCGGCCGGGCCGGAACGATGACCCACGACTATGAGCGCAACGGCACGACGGATCTGTTCGACGCTTCCACCGTCGACGGACCACGAGATGCTCAGGCTCCCAATGAAGGGAGACCACCGATCTCGCCTGGTGGTCTCCCTGGTCGGTGTCGGTCCGCGCCTACGGAGTCGAGGAGTACCAGAAGTAGGTGGCCCAGTTGCCACGCTGGACGAACCGCTGCCCCGCCCCCCAGGCGGACTCCTCCGCCGTCGTGTCGTCCACGACCCGCTGCACCTTGGCGTGCGCGGCGACGACCATGCCCTCCGCCGGGTCAAGATCTCCCAGCGGCATCGTGTAGGAGTAGGTGTTCACGGCCGGGCTATGCCGAGCCTTGTGCGGGAAGTGGCCCGGGGTGGGCTGGCCCGCGTTGGCGCCGCGCCGCGTGGCCGGGATGTCGCCAACCTCGTTCCCGACGGCGAGGTGGGTCTCGGTGAGCACCCAGCCGCCGGTCGTGCGGTAGGTCACGATGAGGTCGGTGGCGTCGTGACTGACGCAGACCTGGCCGACGTTGATCGTCTGGCCCGCGAGCAGCGGCGTGCACTGCTCCTCCGTCGGAGTCTGCCCCGCGGTCACCTCCACCGGCGCGGTCGGCCCCGTGGGACTCACGGTCAGCCCGCTCGCAGTCGCGTGTGCCTCGTTGTGGTAGGTGCCCGGTGTCGCGGCCACGACGACGTTGAACGCCAGGGACGTCGTGCCCCCATCGGGGGGAACCGTGAAGGGGCCACTCCACGTGAGCGCCTGGCCGACCACCGCCGGATCGGTGACGGTGGCACCGCTCGAACTCCCCGCGACATAGCTGAAGCCTGCCGGGAGCGTGTCGGTGATCGTGTCCAGGGTCGCGGCGGCAACGTTCGGGTTCGTCACCGTGATGGTGTAGGAGTTCTGACCACCGGCGGGGGTGGTCGGAGAGGCCGCGGTCTTCGTGGTCGTCAGCGGCACGTTGCCGATCGGGGAGAAGGTCGTGAGGTGCGAGAGGGTCAAGGCACCCCCGGCCGGCACGGTCACCGTCCAGCTGAGCCCCGCCCCGTTGTCGATGAGCTCGTTGCACCGGCAGGTGTCGGGGAAGGCCAGCTGCGCACCGATGCGCGACCACACCTGGCTGTAGCCGGCGTGGTAGTGGTTGCTGCCCGGGGTGATCGGCAGCCACTGCTCGATCCGGGCGCCCGGCGCGGTCGACGTCGTGCAGGCAACAGCCCCGTTGGCGTCCACACGCCCGAACCCGAAGTCGCTGCCCTGCAGGTAGCAGTCACCGGCGCGGTAGACGATCGCCGGGGCGGCGGCACTGCCGGTGTTGTCCAGGCGCACGTCGGTGCGGTAGCTCTCCTCACCGACGACGTACGAGTCCGTCTGCCTCAGGCGCAGACCCGTGTCCCCGAGGTCGACGACGGTCACGAGGCGGTAGGGGTCTGCGCCGGTGCCGGTCCCGGTCACCGCACTCTGGCTCACGCGCGTGAACGCTGTGCGCGGTGTCGCGCCGCTTCCCGCCGCGATGTGTGTGGGTCCGTACAGCGTCCCGCCGGTCGCCACCAGCGTGGCGCAGGCCCCGGTGGGGTCAGACGAGGGGTAGAAGGAGAAGACCGAGTCCGCCGCGTGCTTGACCTGGCAGTTCAGCTCGTCGCTGATGATGATCCGCTCCAGCGGCCCGGCCGAGGTGATCTCCGGCAGGGCGTTGTGCGCCGCCTCCGCCGGCATCGGCGCAAGCAGGAGCAACAGACCGACCACTGCCGCCAGACTGGCGCGCAGCCCACGAGCTGCATTCTGCTGAACAGCATTTCCCTGGAGCATCGCTACCCCCCGTGTGCGCCTCAAACAGGACAAAGTCGGCACGATCGGGCAGGGTTGACACAGGGTGAAGAAAGCGTTCCTCCCCCGAGTCCCATCCCGCCTTGCGCCCCGCTGGATGCCTTGCATCCGTGGCGGGACCGTACTCGAACCGGAGTGATGCGTCAATTGGTCGCCTGGAGGAGACCGCCGCAACATTAGTCGTCGGGGTCGTCACCCTTGGCGATAAGGAAGCCCCGTGCGCGCTCGGCCTTCGGGTAACGGCCGACGAGCGCCCAGAAGGCTCGGCTGTGGTTCGGCTCGGCGAGGTGGGCGAGCTCGTGAACGATGACGTAGTCGAGCACCCACGGCGGGTAGGCCGCCAGGCGGCGGGACAGGCGGATGGTGCCGTGCGCGGGCGTGCACGAGCCCCAGCGCCACTCCTGGTTGTCCACCCAGCGGATCGCCGCGGGGCGGGGCAGTCCGTAGCGGGCGGCGACATCCGCGGCGCGACGGTCGAGGTCGACCGCCCCGGACCGGACCTTGCGGGCGACCCGCCGGCTCATCTCCCTGACCCAGTGCGCCTCCTCGGCGGCGGTCATCGCGGCGGGTATCGACACGCGCAGCACGCCGCCGACCATGCGGGCCTCGACGGTCTTGCGCCGCCGCGGGCTGCGGACGACCTCGACGGGAAGCTCGGGGATGCGGTCGACAACGCTCATCGTGGGGCCCCTTGCGGCAGGGTCAGGCGGGTCATGGGACGACCGTACGCGGGGGGTGTGACTGCCCGGGGGGAGAGCCTCGGGGGAGCGGCAGGCGCTCAGCCCTCGGAGAAGGTGTAGAGCGTCACCGTCTGGCCCCGGCGCAGCTTCGTCCCGGGAGCGGGGTCTTGCACCTCGATGCGCCCGACGCGCCCGGCGGGGAACGGTCCGAGGCGCGGGCGTGGCTCGGCGACGACCCGCGCGACGAGGCCGGCGCCCTCGATCTCGGCCACCGCGTCGGCCACCGGGTCGTTGCGCACGTCGGGCACCTCGACCGTCGCCGGGCCCCGGGAGACCGTCACGGTCACCGTCGAGCCCTCGTCGACCTCGGTCCCGGGACCGACCGACTGGCGGATGACGTCGCCGGGTGTGGGGAACTCGTCGCTGTACTCGCCGGTGAACGCCGCGAGAAGGTCGGCCTCGGCGAGCGCCTCCTCGGCCTCGGCGCGGTCCATGCCGGACAAGTCGGGCACGGTGACCTGCCGGACGCCGAGCGAGACGTTGATGACGACGGCGTCACCCTGGGTGAGCGCCTCACCCTCGGGGGGCATCTGCGCCTGCACCTGGCCGGCCGGCACGCGCGAGTGCTCTTCGTCGACGCGCACCTCGAAGCGGTACTCGGGGCCTTGGAGCAGCGCGAGTGCCTCCTCCCGCTCCAAGCCCGCGACACCCGGCATGACGACCGGTGCCCGGCCCGCCGAGACGACGACCGCGACGGACCCGCCGCGACGCAGCCGCGCGCCCGGCCCGGGATCCTGTGCGAGCACGTGGCCGGCCGGCATGGCGAAGTCGTGCTCGCTGCCGGCGACCGTCAGCTCCAGGCCGAGGCGCGCGAGCTCGGCCGCGGCCTCCTCCTGGGAAGTGCCGAGGAGCCCGGGCACCCCGGTGACGGGTGCCAGGAGGAAGTTCCAGACGGCGAAGGCGCCACCCACGGCGGCGGCGAGCAGGAGCAACGCGACGAGCGCCCTGCGCAGTCGTGCCGGCCGACGGCGCCGCGGAGCCGCCCCGGCGCCGTCTTCCGCAGACGAGACCGCGGGCACCGACACCGTCTCCGCCGTCTCCGCGGGGATGACGAGCGTGCGCTCGGCCCCGTCGGCGGCGCTCACGGTGACCGGTCGCGGACCGCCCGGCACGGCGGCGCGGAGCGCCGCAACGAGGGCGAGCAGATCGGGATAGCGCTTGTCGGGGTTGATCGCCGTCGCGCGGGTGACCACCCGGTCGAGGGCGCGCGAGGAGTCGGACACGAACGCGCTCGGCGGGGGCACGCTCTCACGTGCGTGGCGCACGGCGATCGCCATGGGACTGTCGGCCGGCAGGGGCTTGCGGCCGGTCAGCAGCTCGAACAGCACGACCCCGACGGCGTACTGGTCGCTCGCCGGCGTGGCCTCCCGGCCGTCCACGAGCTCGGGGGCGAGGTAGTGCACGCTGCCGATGAGCGCACCCGTCTGCGTGTGCCCGGTCTCCGCCACCGCCCGCGCGATGCCGAAGTCGGCCACCTTCGGTGTCCCGTCGGGGGCGATGAGCACGTTCTCGGGCTTCACGTCCCGGTGGATCAGCCCTGACGCGTGCGCGCGGGCGAGCGCGTGGCAGACGGGCTCGATGACCGCGAGGGCCTCCCCCGGGGGGAGTCGCCCGCGCGCGGTGAGGATCTCGCGCAGCGACGGCCCGTCGACGTGCTCCATGACGATGTAGGGCAGGTCGGCCACGCCCTGGTCGAAGACGTTGACCACCGAGGGGTGGAGCAGCGAGGCGGCCAGCCGGGCCTCGGAGCGGAACCGCTCGAGCAGGGTGGCGTCGTCCGCGAGGTGGCCGTGGAGGACCTTCACCGCGACATCGCGGTCGAGGGTCTCGTCGCGGGCGCGAAAGATCGTCGCCATGCCGCCGGCGCCGATGCGTGCGACGAGGCGGTAGCGGGCTGCGACGAGGCTGCCCACCGTGACGGAGCCGTCGCCGGCGACGGTCCTCGAGGTGATGTCCATACCGGCAGTGAGTCTACGGCGGGGTGGGCGCGCTTCGCGGGAGGCAGAGCGCTGCCCTATCCTTGCGACCCCATGACCGACGCGCGACCGGACGGGTTCCACCACGATCTCGTGGCGTTCGGCTTCTCCGCCGTGCAGAAGGACCGCCGGGGGGTGCTGCAGTACGCGCGCCGGGCGAACAGCTACCTCACCGAGTGGGTGCACGACGACGGCTCCGAGGCACTCTTCACCTGGGAGTTCGCCCTCGGTGAGTACTGCGACGCCGCCGGGTGGCAGATCGGGGCGGCCGAGACGAGCCTGCACATCCTCTACCCGCAGTTCGACGTGCAGCTCACCCGCGAGATCGATGCGGTCGCGGCGGAGGTGGCGCGCCTGGAGTCACGTCTCAGCGGCCTGAACCTCGCCGACCCGGCCCTGTGAGGACCCGGGGGTGCGGCGACGGGCCCCTGCGCGACCCCGCCGCCGAGGCCGCGCCCGGCGCGCCCGTGGGGAGCCGCGGGCCGTGACCCGCGACGGGGACTGGCGGCGGCGGCGGCTCGCCGACGCGGTGCTCTACCTGTGCGTGGACCGGCGCGCCGAGCAGGGCGACCTGCCCGAGCTGCTCGACGCGGTCCTCGCGAACGGGGTGGACGTCGTGCAGCTTCGCGACAAGGCCGCGGGCGTCGACGAGCTGCGTGCGGCCGCCGCGGTCTTCCGGGCCGCCGCGGAGCGCCACGGTGCCCTGTTCGTGCTGAACGACGACCCGTCCCTGTCCGTGGAGGTCCACGCCGACGGTGTGCATGTCGGCCAGGACGACGCCCTGCCCGCCGAGGCGCGCGTGATCGTCGGGGTCGAGCGGATCGTCGGCCGCTCCACGCACACCGTCGCGGAGATCGACCGGGCGCTCGTCGAGGACTGTGACTACTTCGCCGTCGGACCCGTCCACGCGACGCCGACGAAGCAGGGCCGGCCACCGATCGGCCTCGAGCCGCTGCGTCACGCCGCGGCCGTCGCCGGTGACCGGCCGTGGTTCGTGACCGGCGGCATGGCGCCCGCCACCGCCCCCGCGGTGCTCGCCACGGGCGCGCGCCGCCTCGTGGTGGTCCGCGCCCTCAGCGAGGCTGCCCGACCCGCCGCCGCAGCCGCCGAGCTCGCGGCCCTCCTGCGCCGGGCCTGACCAGGGACCTTCTACAGCAGCGCGCTCGTCATTGCGCGCAGCTCCTGGGGGACGAGGATGGCATCGAGGCGGTCGACGACCGTGCCGTCGCCCGCGATCGTGAACACCCAGGGCTCGCTCGGCAGGTTCCACTCGACCACGGGCGGGGTGAGGCTCCGCCCAGCGTCGCTGTAGATCTCGACGTGGACGAACGCCACGTCGCCCCAGTCGCCGTCGGTGCGCACCGCCTCGAGGTTCTCGACGGCGGGCCCGCACACCGCGGTCTGGCAATAGGCGGGGGTGGCGAAGAGGAGCACGACGGGCCGGCCGCCGGCGATCGCCTCGTCGAGGCTGACCTCGTGCATGCCGCAGGCCTCGGGCTCGAGGGTGCAGAGCCGTTCGAGGCCCATCGGGTCGGCCACGGTCGGCGTGGCGGTGACGGGCGCGGCCTCGCCGGGCACCGGCAGCTTGCTGTCCTCCGGGGCGACGACGCTCACCGCCACCTCGCCGACGGCGTCCCCGTCGCGGACGACGACGACGACGCGTCCCGGCTCGGGGACGTCGATGCGGGTGACGTAGACGCCGAGCGGTCCGCCGGCGTCGACGAACTCCGCGGGGAACGGCCCCGCGAGCTCGTTGCCCTCGAGGTCGTGGACCCGGACGTCGAGGTCTGCCTCGCGCAGGGGGACGCTGTCGGCGGTCGTGACCCCGAACGCGAACCGCCGGTCGGTGCCGGCCAGGGTCTCGAACGAGGCGCTGATCACGACCAGGCTCTGCTCCTCGCCGGTGCTCGTCTCCACCGACGCCTTGCCGGGGGGTCGCCCGGGGGGCTGCGCCTCCTCGCCGCACGCGCCGAGGGCTCCACCGGCGGCGAGAGCCCCCGCTGCCAGGCCGGCGGATCTCAGCAGAGCTCTTCGGTGCATGCGGCTACGGTCCTTCTCGAAAGGGAGGGCGCCGACCAGCGTAGCGTCGGCGGCACCGGGCAACTGACGGCAGACTCGCCGTATGCGCCCCTGCGCTCCGCATCGGCCCCGCATCGTGCTCGCCGCCCTCGTCGCGTGCGTGCTCGCCGTCACGGCGTGCCTGCCCGCGACGTCGCGTCCGTCCCCGACGGTTGTCGTGGGGGTCGGCTCCACCGACGAGCAGCGCCTGCTCGCGGCGCTCAGCATCGTCGCCCTCGACCGCGCGGGCCTCGCCCCGGAGATCCGCGCGGACCTCGGGAGCACCGTCGACCTGCGGCGGGAGGCCATCCGGGGCAACATCGACCTGTTCTGGGACTACACGGGCGCCGCGTGGGCGCTCGGGCTGCACCAGCAGACCCCGCCCGCTGACCCCACGGAGTCCTACGAGCGGGTGCGCCGGGCCGACGAGGAGCGCAACCTCACCTGGCTGGAGCCGGCTGCCGCCAACGCCACCCTCGCCCTGTTCGTCCGCGAGTCCCAGCTGCCCGCCGACGAGCCGGCCACGCTCTCGTGGCTGTCACGTGGGCTGTCCGGGCAACGGCTCTGCGCCGACCGGGACTTCATCCGGCGGCCCGGCGGGCTCGCCGACCTCGCCCGGGCGTACGCGTTCAACGTCGACGACGTCGAGCTCGTGGCCGCGGACGAGCAACAGGCCATCGAGCAGGTCGCGGACGGCTCGTGCTACGCGGGTCTGGCCACGGCCACCTCGGGGGCCGCACGGCGGGCCGGTCTCGTGCCGGTGAGCGACGACCTCGTCGTGTTCCCTGCCTTCGTCGTCGCCCCGGTCGCGCGCAGCCGCACCCTCGAGCGGGCGCCGGAGGTCGCGGCTGCCCTCGCCCCGGTCGTCGCGCTGCTCGACACCGACCGCCTCGCCCGCCTGAACGGAGAGGTCGTGGGCGGCGCCGAGCCCGAGGAGCTCGCCGAGGAGCTCCTCGACGAGGTCCTCCCCCCACCGTCTTGACGCGGGCTGGTCGCGGGCGTACCGTGCCCGTCGGGATCGAACGGAAGTTCGATTCGGTCCTGGCAACCACGGCGTGGCGGCCGGACGCGAGGGAAGGCGTGAGCCGGCCGCCACGCTGCCACGTCCACGCCGCTCGCGCAGCCGCGCAACCGCGGAGGGACGAATGGCCAAGCGCTACCGGGAACCGGTCGAGGTCGACGTCGACCGCACGGGCCCGACGCGGTTCTCCTGGCGTGGCGCCAGCTACCGGGTGCGGGCGGTGCTCGGCCACTGGAGGGAGGACGCCGGCTACTGGTCGGGCGGGGCGATCGAGGTACCCCAGCGGGACCTCTGGCGGGTCGAGGCGGGGGGCGGGGTGTACGAGCTCGTCCACGAAGCCGGCGCCTGGCGCCTCGACCGGGTGTGGGACTAGCGACCGACGTTCAACGCGGCGCCAGCGCGGGCACACCGCTGCCATGATCCCCCGACGAGGTGTCGTGCGAGTCGCGCTCGGCGCATCGGGGGGGCCGGCCCGGTGAGCGCCGCCGCCGCGCCCCTCGTCCCCGAGCGCGCGACCCTGCCCGAGCTGCGCGAAGCCGCCGCCGGCTGCCGCGCCTGCGCCCTGTGGGAGGGCACCACCCAGACGGTGTTCGGCGAGGGGCCGGCGCCCGCGCCGCTCATGCTCCTCGGCGAGCAGCCGGGCGACCGCGAGGACCGGGAGGGTCACCCCTTCGTCGGCCCGGCGGGCCGCGAGCTCGGAGAAGGGCTGCAGGCCGCCGGCATCGACCGTGAGGCCGCGTACGTCACCAACGTCGTCAAGCACTTCAGCTTCACCCCCCGCGGCAAGCGGCGGATCCACGCCACGCCGAAGACCGAGCACATCACCGCCTGCCGCCCGTGGCTCGACGCCGAGATCGCGGTCGTCGACCCGAAGGTGATCGTCGTGCTCGGGGCGACCGCCGCGAAGGCCCTGCTCGGCCGGTCGTTCCGGGTCACGGCCCAGCGCGGTGAGCCGATCGCGTGGGAGGACGGGCGCACGGTCATCGCCACCGTGCACCCCTCGTCTATCCTTCGGGCCCGCGGGGGCGGGCGACCCGACGAGGACGCCCGCGCCGAGGCTCGCGCCGACTTCGTCGATGATCTCACCGCGGCGGCCCGCCTCCTCGGCCGGTCGGGCGCACTAGGGTTGGACGACAACGGCCCGCGATCGAGGAGGGAACGGTGAGCGACAAGGTCATCGTCGACGGGATGCCGAGCCAGCTGCCCGACGCCGACCCCGCCGAGACGCGAGAGTGGCTCGACTCCCTCCACGCGGTGATCGACGCCCACGGGCGTGATCGCGCGCGCTACCTCGTCCTGCGGCTGCTCCAGGAGGCGCAGGCCAACCAGGTCGGCGTGCCGGCGCTCACCTCCACCGACTACATCAACACCATCCCGCCGGAGCGGGAACCGCCGTTCCCCGGCGACGAGCACATCGAGCGGCGCATCCGCGCCTACATCCGCTGGAACGCCGCGGTCATGGTCAGCCGCGCGAACCGTCCGGAGATCGGCGTCGGCGGCCACATCGCCACGTACGCCTCGTCCGCGTCGCTCTACGAGGTCGGGTTCAACCACTTCTTCCGGGGGAAAGGCGGCAGCGGTGCCGCGGGGAAGGGCGGCAGCGGTGCCGCGGGGAAGGGCGGCAGCGGTGCCGCGGGGAAGGGCGGCAGCGGTGCCGCGGGCGGGGACGACACCACCCAGGCGGGTGACCAGATCTTCATCCAGGGCCACGCCTCGCCGGGCATCTACGCGCGCGCCTACCTCGAGGGCCGCCTGAGTGAGGACCAGCTCGACGGCTTCCGCCAGGAGAGCTCGTCGGAGGGCCTGTCGAGCTATCCACACCCCCGGCTCATGCCCGACTTCTGGGAGTACCCCACGGTCTCCATGGGGCTCGGCGCGATCAACGCGATCTACCAGGCCCGGTTCAACCGCTACCTCCACAACCGCGGCATCGCCGACACCTCCGGCTCGCGGGTGTGGTGCTTCCTCGGGGACGGCGAGATGGACGAGCCCGAGGCCCTCGGCGCCCTCGGCGTGGCCGGCCGCGAGGAGCTCGACAACCTCACCTTCGTCATCAACTGCAACCTCCAGCGCCTCGACGGCCCCGTGCGTGGCAACGGCAAGATCATCCAGGAGCTCGAGGCCTACTTCCGGGGCGCGGGCTGGAACGTCGTGAAGGTCGTGTGGGGCCGCAAGTGGGACGAGCTGCTCGCCCACGACCGCGACGGCGAGCTCGTCCGCAAGATGAACGAGACCCCCGACGGCCAGTTCCAGACCTACACGACCTCGAGCGGCAAGTACATCCGTGAGCAGTTCTTCGACAGCGACGAGCTGCAGCGCATCCTCGCCGCGAGCGGGCTCACCGACGAGGACCTGCCGGTCCTCGACCGTGGGGGGCACGACTACCGCAAGGTCTACGCCGCGTTCAAGGCCGCCGTCGAGCACACCGGGCAGCCGACGGTCATCCTCGCGCAGACCATCAAGGGGTGGACGCTCGGGCCGGACTTCGAGGCGCGCAACGCCACCCACCAGATGAAGAAGCTCACCCAGAAGGCCCTGAAGAAGTTCCGCGACCGTCTCTACCTCGAGATCTCCGACGCCGAGCTCGAGGGCGACCTGCCGCCCTACTACCACCCCGGCCGCGACTCCGAGGAGATCGCGTACATGATGGACCGTCGCCGCGAGCTCGGCGGCTCGCTGCCGCGACGGGTGTTGCGCGCCAAGCCCCTGAAGCTGCCGGCGAAGGACGCCTACGCGGAGCTGAAGAAGGGCTCGGGCAAGCACGAGGTCGCAACCACCATGGCGTTCGTGCGGCTGCTCAAGGACCTGTTCAAGGCGGACGAGCTGGGCCGGCGGATCGTGCCGATCATCCCCGACGAGGCGCGGACCTTCGGCATGGACTCGCTGTTTCCGTCGCAGAAGATCTACTCGCCGCACGGGCAGCAGTACGAGCCCGTCGACCGCGAGATGCTCCTCGCCTACCGCGAGGCCAGGGACGGCCAGATCCTCCACGAGGGGATCACCGAAGCCGGCTCGATGGGCTCCTTCCACGCCGCCGGCACGAGCTACGCGACGTTCGCCGAGCCGATGCTGCCGGTGTACGTCTTCTACTCGATGTTCGGCTTTCAGCGCACCGGCGACTCGATCTGGTCCGCAGCCGACCAGCGTGCCCGCGGGTTCCTCATGGCCGCGACCGCGGGCCGCACGACCCTGAACGGGGAGGGCCTGCAGCACCAGGACGGCCACTCGCTGCTCATGGCGGCCACGAACCCGGCGGTGGTCGCCTACGACCCGTCGTTCGCCTACGAGATCGCGGTGATCGTCGAGGACGGCATCCGGCGCATGTTCGGCGACGCGACCGGCCGCTCGCCCGACGTCATGTACTACCTCACCGTCTACAACGAGCCGGTCGTGCAGCCGCCGATGCCCGAGGGCCTCGACGAGGGGGCTGTCCTCCGGGGCCTGTACCGCTACCAGCAGGCCGAGGGGGAACGCAGCCACCGCGCGCAGATCCTCGCGAGCGGCAGCATCATGCGCGAGGCGCTCGAGGCCGCCCGGCTCCTCGGCGAGGAGTGGGACGTCGACGCGGACGTGTGGAGCGCCCCCGGCTGGGTCGAGCTGCACCGGGACGGGGTCGACTGCGACCGCTGGAACCAGCTCCACCCGACCGACAAGCCGCGGTGGCCGATCGTCACGCAGCTCCTCGCGGACGCCGAGGGACCGGTCGTGGGCGTGTCGGACTACCAGGCGGCCGTGCCCGGTCTCGTCGCCCGGTGGGTGCCGAGGCCCTACGGGGTGCTCGGCACCGACGGCTTCGGCCGGTCCGACACCCGTGCCGCGCTGCGTCGCCACTTCCGGGTCGACGCCGCGTCGATCGTCGTGGCGATCCTCCACGAGCTCGCCCTCGAGGGGGACGTGAAGCACGCGACCGTCGCCGAGGCCATCGCGCGCTACGACGTCGACCCCGACGCGACGACTGCGGTTCCTTGACGTGGTCGAAAGTCCAGCGGCACGGTGCGCGCGCTTGCACTAGACTCCCGTCTTCTACTGCGGCGTGGTGCGATCCATGTTGCTCATGGGCAGGGAAGGCAAGCAGGGGCGAAGGGGCGCGATGACCACGGACGTTTTGGAGGGTGCGCCTTCCGTCCCCGCGGCGGGGGAGCCGGTCGTGCCTGAGCGTGGACACCGGCGCAGGTGGCTGTGGGGGACCGGCGCCGTGGTGGGGCTCGCGGCCTTGGCCGCCGGTGCGGTGGTCGGCTACGGGACGGCTGCGTACGCGGGGAGCTACGACGGGCGCATCCTGCCGACCGCGACCGTGGCCGGCGTGGACGTCAGCGGCCTCACGGCCGAGGAGGCGCTCGCCGCCGTCGAGGAGTCCATCGCGCCCGAGCTCGACCGCCCGGTGACCGTGCGCTGGCAGACGGAGGAGTGGTCCACCACCCCCCGCGAGCTCGGAGCGACGAGCGACGCCGAGGAGGCAGTCGCCGCAGCCGTGGACGCGAGCGCCCACCCCGGGTGGATCGGCTACGCTCGCATGCGCTGGTTCGGCGAGGAGCTCGACTTCGCGCGGGACGTCACCGTCACGCACTCCGAGGAGGGCGCGCGCGACTTCGTCGACGCGATCGCCGCCGAGGTGAACCTCGCTCCCACGGACGCCGCCCTGGACTACTCGACGGGCTGGGTGCAGATCGTCGCGGGCAGCGACGGGCGGGTCGTTGACACCGAGGCCGGCGCCGAGAGCCTCTACGAGGCGGTGACCGAGGGCGACGAGGCCGTCGACCTCGTCGTCCACCCCGTCGCGCCCGAGGTCACCACGGCGTCCTTCGACCAGGTGCTCCTGCTCCGCCAGCTCGAGCACAAGCTCTACCTCTACCGGGGCGGCGTGATCACCCACTCCTGGGACGTCGCGGTGGGGACGGGCGACCATCCCACGCCGGTCGGGCGGTACACCGTCACGGCGAAGCGCCACATGCCGACGTGGGTCAACCCCTCGCCGAACGGCTGGGGAGCCAACATGCCGCCCACCATCGGCCCAGGGGTGAACAACCCCCTCGGCGTCCGCGCCATCAACTGGGACGCGCCCGCGATCCGCTTCCACGGCACCGCGAACGTCGACTCGATCGGCACCGACGCGTCGAAGGGCTGCGTGCGTCTCACGAACACCGACGTGGTCCAGCTCTACGACCTCGTCCGTGAGGGCGCGGCCATCGTCTCGCTGCGCGCGTAGGGCGCCGGCGGCACGTCAGACGAGGAACCGCGCTCCCGCCGCGGCGGGAACGGCCGGGCGCCGGGGCGCACGTCGGGTGACGTGCGGCAACGGCAGTGGCTGTGTGGTGGGCCGGGTTCAGGCGCCCGTTTCGCGCTTGCGCTCGGCCTGGCGCCGAGTGCGGCGGCGGATGCGCTCCTTGACCGCCATCTCCTCCGCCTCCGCGGTCGTCGGGGCGGTGCCGCCGAGGTGGGCGGGCAGCCACCAGCGGTCGTCGTCGTCAGCGGGTCGCTGCGGGTACTCCTCGGCGGCCCGCTCGACGAGCTCGCCGATGCGGGCCATGAGGCGCTTGGTGACCTCCCCGGCGTCGTCGTCGGGCTCGTAGGGGATCGGGGCGCCGAAGTCGACGGTGATGACGACGCGCCGCTGCCAGTTCGGCGGGCGGCCCTTCGTGACGATCCGCTGCGACCCCCAGACCGCGCCCGGCACGAGCGGCGCCGAGGCGTTCATCGCCATCCGGGCGGCGCCCGTCTTGCCGGCCGCCGGCACGAAGGAGCGGCTGATCGTCGACTCGGGGAACATGCCGATGACCTCGCCGCGGCGCAGGGCGTCGCTCGCGGCGCGCACGGCGACGTCGGCTCGGCCGAAGCGGTCGACCGCGATGTGCTTCATGCCGCGCATGAGCGGCCCCGCGACCGGGTGGTCGAAGATCTCCTTCTTCGCCAGGAACCGCACGAGGCGCCCCTGGTCGCGCGCGGCGTAGCCCACGAACGCGAAGTCGAGGTAGCCGATGTGGTTGGTGGCGAGGACGGCGGGCCCCTCGGCCGGGACGTGCTCGCTCCCCCGGACGCGGAGGTCCCATCCCATGATCTTGAAGAAGGCGATCGCCGCACCGACCACAGGTGTGTACACCGGCTCCATGGGCGTGGACTCCTCGGGCCAAGGGGGGCGGGGGTGCGTGAAGAGCGAAGGTTACGCGGCGCGGCGGTACCGGTCGACTCCCTCGAGGCGGGCCGCGGCCGGCGGGCTGTCGAGCGGGTGGGTTGAGGGGCCCCTCGGGGG
>Ga0247713_1000114_pt1 | contig 56838 bp, 55 predicted proteins | sample 21E_NmetaG_FD_189936 | JGI IMG/M metagenome (GOLD analysis project Ga0247713, IMG submission 189936) | Soil microbial communities from hillslope of Landscape Evolution Observatory, University of Arizona, Oracle, AZ, United States - 2-1-E_N | ecosystem: Engineered > Artificial ecosystem >...
GGCCTCGCCCGAGCCCGCGAGGAGCGGCTCGCGTACCATCGCCGGACCGACAACAACGACGCCGGGGAGACCTCATGACTTGGTTCATTTCCAAGCCGACCTCCGCGGTTAAGTCAGACACACCTCACCGAAGCGCGTGCTGCCCACCCGGCGTACCGGAACATGGCAGCACCTGTGCACCCTGCGTCGTTGGGGGACATCCCCGGGAGTCACCGACCAACCGGCGTCCCGCGGTGATCGAGGCGGTAGTGGAACCGCAGGACCGGCACCCGCCACAGGTTCAGCTCGTGGTCGGCACGCAATGTTCCCTCGTCGTCAACCCACACGACGAAGCGCTCGACGAGGGGGACCCGCCGTACCGACGCCGAACTGGTGCCGGCCCGGGAGACGATCAGGTACGCGCCGTCGTCGCCGAATCGGCCCAGAGGCGAGGTCAGCACCAGCGCGCCGTCGTCGCGCACGTCTGGACGAAGGAACACCGCGACACTCCCGTTGGGGAGGGGGAACATCACGCGGATGCTCGGCCGATCCGTGTTAGGTAGCTGGACGATGCCGTACCAGCCGCTGTAGACGTTCTGGCCGGTCGAGCGCAGACGCCGGAGCCAGGCGGATCCGACCTGCGATCCGTCCGGAGCGACGACGGCCAGGACCCGGCTGTCCATGCCTTGGGCCACCTCGATGGGGCGTAGTGGAAGGCTGAGCTGTTGCAGACGTCGGGCGAAGAGCGCGGACAGCATCCAGCCGAAGGGCCAGGCCACCGGGCTCCACTGCGACCACGCCTCAAGGCGCCACTCGGCGGTACGCTCGTAGAACTGGATGATCGGTGAGGCAAGTTGGGCGGCGTTGAATCCGGGCCCGTTCAGTCGGTCGAAGTGGTCGACGAGGCCGCGGCCCTCGGCCACGATGCCACCGAGACGCTTCGCCTCGATGGGGAGCCAATCGTCGGCCACGACCTCAGTTCCGCCGCTTGGGCCGAGTAGCCACGGCTCAGCGGCGAACTCGATGATGGTGCCCGTGGCCCGAACCCACGCCTGGGTCGACCGGTCGATGAGACGCCCTGATTGGTGGATAGCCCAATCATGTCCCTTCGCCGGGACCCTCAGGAACGGCCGGCGGGCGGGGGCGAGACCATGGTCCTCGGGCCGGCCGAGGGTGCGCCCTCCGCCGGCGTTCAGGGCACCCTCTTCCCGCAACGCCGTCCGGGATTATGGGCGGGGGGAGAGAGGTTCCACAGCTGGCGGATCATTCCGCATCGGCACCCTTGCTCCTCGGGCCAAGTGCCCCAGCAAGAGTTTGACCTCGGTACTGCCGAAGCTATCTTCGCGGCGGGAGCGCCAGTACCGGGTGGTCGGCGGTAGCGCCACGGCGGTTGAGTCCCTTGTGGTGCGGCTCGATGGCCGTTCCAATTGCCCCTTCTTCTCCGGCGCGCGACTGTCCGCCGGAACACGACGAGGGGATGCGCATGCGGAACCTGAGGCTGGCAGGTGTGATCGGCGGCGTTCTGTTCCTGGTGGGCCTGTCCTCTTGGCGGCCGTCCCCGGCGGCGGCGACGTGGATGCTGCCGAGTTCCAGGAGTTCTACGTCACCGACGACGGAACGGGCATGGCGATCCTTGGCATGTTCGTGATGACGCTTGCCTGTCTGGCCCTCCGTGGTTCCTGTGGGAGCTGCGGGCCTGGATCGGGACGCCATTGGCCGGGCTTGGTCTGGCCTCCGGGGCGACCGGTCTGGCCCTGGCCGTCGCCGGAGCCGCGCTGCTCGAAGCGCCTTCCGGCCTGCAGGCGTTCAGTACGCGGGGTTCGTCGGCGAGCAGGTGGCCCACGCCTTCGCCCGGCCCGGTTGGGCCGCCATCCTGATCGGTGGTGCGCTGTTCCTCGGCCTTGCCATCGCAGCCATTCCCTGGCGGCACGCCAGACCGGGCGCTGCCGGCGTCGGTCACGATTGCCGGCTTCGTGGTCGCCGTCCTGCAGCTCGGCGCCTTCATCTGGCTTCCCAGCCTGACGATCCCGGTCTGGTTCCTTGTCGCCGCCCTCACGGCCGGCCGGTCGTTACGAGCCCTGCGTCCTAGACAGGATCCTCGAGCCAGCGGGCTCGCCGTCGGTGGTTCCGACGGGGCGTCCACGCCGGCATTACTGGGCCACCGCTCGCGCGGCACGGACCGCTTCGGTTCGGCGCGCATCTCGGTCGTGACCGCGGGGGAGCTGGAGGTGCCGCAGACGGCGGAGCGGGCGCTCTACCTGCAGTGTTCAGACGACCGGCCGACTTCCGAAGATGTAAGTGTCGGCTTCCGTCCCAGGCTCGGTGTCATCCGACCAGAACGGGGAAGGAAACCACCGGAGCGGCCGGATCGATGCTGTAGGACGTTGGCCGGCAGCCCTGCGCGGGCGGCGCCCACACGTCGGCCCCGGCGAAGGACAAGCCGAGGGTCTTGTACAGAGGATCGAGAATGTTGGCCTTCACGGCCGGCAAGGCGTTGTTGATCCCGGTGCTCAGGTCGAGGGCGATCGCCGCGACGTCAAGGCCGAGGACCAGGGCGGTCACCTTGAGGTCGGTGGCGGCCACCGTGGGCAGGCTGATGGAGCTGGCGCCCACGGCCTGTGAGGAGGCGGTGGCGTAGTCGGGGGTGAAGCTGAGCATGGTGCCGGCATTGCCGGGGATGTTGAGGCTCAGGACGCTCTTGGTATCGGCGGTGACCAGGCCGGCGACATTGACGATCCTGGCCGTTGCCGGCACCGGGGTGCTCGTCGTGCTGGCCAGGCTGCTGTCGCTCACCGTGGCCAGCTTTGAGCTGCCGGCCTTCGTGACGGCGAGCACGTCCACCCTCTCGGGGATGGTGCCCCCGGCGCTGCACTGGAGGGCGTCGAGGAAGGCCTGGGCGCTGCCGGCGTCGAGGTAGTAGGGCACCTTTACATCCGTCAGGCCCAGGCCGGTCAGGTTGAGGAGCAGGTTCACCTCGACGAGGGCCCGGACCTGGCTGGTCTCGGCCATGGTGTGGTAGCCCGCGCCGTCGCGGGGCGCGCCCATGGCGGTGTCAGGTCCCTCGATGAGGCCGAGCTTGACCCGGGCGAAGTTGAACCCTGGGATGGCTCCCACGTCGGTGGCGGACAGGTCGAGGGACACGAAGTGATCGGTGTCGGCCACGAACGCGCCCCCTCGCACGATGTCGAGCACGCTCAGGGTGGCATTTGCCACATCGCTCCCGCTGCCGGTGGCCCCGGTGACGCCGAACAGGTCCCGCAGCTGGAGCTGCAGGCCGAGAGCGGCGCTCACCTTGGTGGCGATGGTGGCCACCGGGGTGGACGCCGCGAGGGCCGAGGGTGAGCCGTCGGCGTTGAGAGCGTTGACGGTGGCGTCGAGGAGCTGGCGGTAGGTGATGGTGGCGTCCAGCGCCTGGTCGGTGGTGCCGGCGGTCAGCCCGAGGGCGCTTCGCAGCCGCTCGAAGGTCACCGTGGCGTCGGCCACGCCCTTCCAGCCGACTGCGTCGAGGCTCACCGTGCCGCCGATGAGGGGGCTGATGAGCTTGTTCAGGATTCTCACCTTGGTCGGCTCCACCGTGCCGTTGGCGTTGACCAGCTTCGAGCCGACCCGCACCGTGCCCAAGGCGCTTCCATCGGCCTTGATGCAGATGTCGGGCAGGTGGCATCCGGTGCCGTTGCCGAGGGTGGCCACCGCCCTGGCCTTGACCGTGCGCTCGCCGGAGGCGAAGGCGTTCTTGAACAGGGACGTGACCTCGACCCGGACGGCGGTCGCCCCCGACGCCGGTCCCGGCTGGAACGTGCCGGTGCTGTCCACACTGCCCGCCTCGGCCGTGAGGCCGAAGCCGGGGGCGGCGTAGTCGAAGTCGTTGCGGGTCGCGCTCTGGAGGGCGGCCAGCTGGAAGTCTCCGCTCAGGGCCCACACGGCGTCGAGGGCGGCCATGTCGGCCACCTTCTGGTCATTGCGCTTGTCCTGGGCCAGCCGGCCGAGATCGATCGACAGCGCCGAGGCGATCATCGCCAACACCATGCCGAAGGCGGCCAGGACCAGCACCGCTCCCTGCTCGTCGCGCCGTCTGGAGCGCAGCGTCTTGATCATCGGTCTCACCCCTCTGGACGTTGCTCGCTGCCGTCGCGACAGGTCGCCTCTTCGGTGGGAACGCTGCGTTCGCGGGCGCTCAACCTCGGTCATCGCCGAGGCGAGCCGATGCGATACGCCTGAGGTCAGAAAAAACGCCGTCGTCCGCCTCTCCGACGACTATCGCAGGGCTGCGAAGTGGCAGGGCCTGCGCGCGCCCGGGCCGATCAGGTTTGCACTTTGCGGACGCACGGGGAACCATGGAACCCCCCGGGTTGGTCTAGCGGCGGTTCGGTGGGCCCGCCACGGTGGAGGGGACGGTCCCGCCATCTGGCGCCTGACCGGCCCGGTCGACCGGCGTGGTCGGCGGCGTGACGCTACCTCCGTCCGCCGGCGGGGCAATTCCCCCTGGCGGGCCGGGGACGACGGAAACGAACGGCGCCGGAGGGCCCGTGCCGCCTTGGTCTACGGCACCGGGAGGCTGGACCGGGCCGGAGACACCGGCGGGGACAGAGGCGGGCGGGGTCACCGGTCTGTTGGAACCAGGCTCACCGGGTGCGCCCGGTCCGGCCACCGGCGTGGTGGCAGCGGGCTGGCCGGGGGCCCCGCCCGGTCCGGCCGGGCCGAGACCGGCACCGGGGTCGAGGGAGCCGGCGGGTACGGTCGAAGTCGGCCCCCGGTCGGGAACATCGCCGCCGGTCGTCGTCCGGGCCGGGTCGCGAAGCTCGAAGGGGGTGACAGCCTCGACCACCCAGGAGACGGCCTGCATGACAGGTTCAGGGAGGACTCCGGTCGTGGCGGTCACCGCCAGGGTGGCGGCGGCCACTCCCGCAGCAGCGGCGATGCCCGCCGTCAGGCGCAGCCGCCGGAACAACGGCACCACGTTCGTCCCACGTCCGGACGGAGCCGGACCGGCGGCCACGGTGTCGGGCTGCCCGGCGGGGACGGACGCCAGCGGGCGTGTCGCGACGGGTGCTGGGACGGAACCGGCGTCCGGCTCCCCCAGGAAGGCACGAAGGGCGGCACTGGGCTCAGGGGCGGGACCGGTGGCTCCCATGAGGACCTCGCTATCGAGGCGGGCCAAGGCCTCGTCCTGTTCCCAGGCCTCGTGGGCGTCGCCCATGAGAAACGCCTCAATGGCGTCGTCGGGTAGCTCGGTCATTCCCATTCCACCTACGTCATCGCCGGGGCGGTTCACAGCGATACCCCCTCCCGCTCGATGAGACGCCGAATCGCGGCCAGGCCCCGGCGCTGGAGGCCCTTGACCGCGGTGGGTGACTTGCCCAGGGTCTCGGCGGCCTGCTCGACGGTCATGGCCGACAGCATGCGCAGCAGCAGCACGTCTCGCTGGTCGGGGGCCAGACGGTCACAGAGCCTGCGGACCCTCTCCACGCTCAGGCGGCGCAACACCTCGTCCTCGGCGTCGGCGCCGGCGTCGGCCTGCTCGCTGGCCTCTTCGGTGGCCATCCGTGGACGCCGCCCGGCGCGACGGCGCTCGTCGACCAGGCGGCGGTGGGCGATGGTGAACATCCAGGAGCGGAACTGGCCCTCGTCGCCCGCGAATGACCCGATGGCGGTGAACACATTGAGGAAGACCTCATTCGTCAGGTCCTCAGGGTCGACGGAGCCCTGCATACGCAGGTAGCCCACCACCGACGGCGCAAAGACGCGGTAGAGGCGGTCGAACGCCCAAGAGCCGCCCGACTGGGCGGCGCTGAGAACCGATGGGAACGCCTCGCCGATGCGGGCCGGGCGCTGCCCTCGAGGGGTCACACCTTCGTTATCGACCACCTACCGCCTTTCATCCAGTCATTCCTACCGGGTCACCGCCGCTCGGACGCGCACGAGGCCCCGCATCGTTGCGGGGCCCCGTGACGCCGAGGGTGTGCGGAGGCTCAGTTGGAGCGGCCGACCATGCCCTTGACGAACGGCGGGATGTTCTGGCCACCGGGAGTCTGGGTGGCGGCGTCGATGCCCGTGGCTCCAGCGGCGGCGGCCGGCGGCAGGTTCGCCGGGGGAGTGACGGCGGGAACGCCGGCGGGCGGGCCGGGCACGACGGCCGGCAGGCGGTCGGCTGCGGGGGTCTGGCGGGCCACGTCGAGGCCGTTCTGGGCGGCGTCGGCGGCGGGCCGGGTGCCGGCGGGGACGGACGCGGGCACGTTGGCCCCAGCCGGAGTCTGGCGGGCGGTGTCGAGGCCGGCCTGGGCGCCGGCGCTGCCCTGGCCGCTGGTGGCATCGGCGGCCACGCTCAAGCCGAGGTCGGCCTGGGCAGCGGAGACGTTCGGGACCTGGACCTCGATGCCGGCGGGGGCGCCGGGGTTGATGACGGGGGCCACGGTGGCGACCCCGGCGGTGGCGAGCGTGGCGGCGGCGATGCCGGTGCCGACCTTGGCGGCCAGGCCCAGTCCGGCCAGCTTGGCGGCGATTCCGCCGAGAAGTGCAGTGATCATGTCTGTCTCCATTCGGTAGTCCGGCCACCTGCGCACGCAGGCCCGGTGACGTTGCTTGCTGCCGTCGCCGACAGGTCGCCCTTTCGGTGGAACACCGCTGCATGGCGTCTACCCCCGTCATCGCCGGGCCGGGAACAAGCGATACCCCCTGGGCCAGATTTGTTTCAGCGGCTTGAACACGAGCAGGCGTCTCCACGCCAGAAGGCCGTGGTCGCGTCGACCGCTCGCAACTGTTGCGTGCCAGGTTCCAGTCGCCTGCCGAGAGCTCGGGGCCCAGAGTCGAGACGACGTCTCCGAGCGCAAGCAGAGGGCTCACGGTCGCTGGTGATCGACGGACTGGTGGCAGCGCGTCTCCTCGTCCCAAAGTGCCCGGCGTCCAAACCCTGCGGTGGAGGCCGCGGTAGACCAGCGCCCCAGGGACGCAGAGTCCGCCGAGGGGTCGGCGACGGTAGGGCGGAGTTGCCCTTCACCGAGCGGTGATCTGTTGAGCGTGCCTTCGGGGGCTGGAACACCAGTGGGGCTACTGACCGTTTCGTTCACAAGGATCGGCCGACGGTCCTGGGCTCAGTTGGCGTTCGCTTCGCCGACGCGTGGCCGTTCCGGTGGCGGCCTACGCGGCCTCCGGTCGCAAAAACCTCGTCGAAGCGCCCCGGCGTTCGATCAGCCGCTCCACAGACAAGGCGAGGGTGGACGACCGAATGCGGCTGGGGATGCACATCGGTCGCCCGCCTTTCGCCAGCCAATGGTTTAGCGGATCCGTGGAGAGCGTCGCCGGGATCGTCGGACTGTCAGCGGTGGGAATGGCTGCTCCCAACCGGATCAACGTGCACGGCGGGCTCGACCAGCCCGCCGACGTGACTTCGCAGGTCGGACTCGGCGATGGCGACCACGACGGGCGCCGACAGATAGGTGAGGCCTTGCACAGCCAGGCCGATGGCGAGCATCGTGGCCAGCCCCGCGCCCCGGTTGACGGCAATCATGACGGTCGCCGTCGCCGTACAGCCCAGACCGAGGACAAGTTCGGTTCGCACCGAGTGCAGCGCGGCCCAGCCCTGCGTACGGGGCCTGCTCTTGTCGGTGCGCCGCCACGGCACGTCGCGGCCAGCCAAGGCGGTCAGGCTGGCGACGGTGATGACATGGGTGAGCGCGAGGTAGGCGAGGGCCCCTCCGAGCGCCTGCCGCAACGTCGCTCCGAGGAGATGTCGGTAAATCAGCCAGCGGACGCTGAGGGTGCCCACCAGCATGGCCGTCGCCGCCAACCAGAGCGCGAAGGGCATGCCGACGCGCTCGTGCTGGACGAGCATCGACGCGCCGGCAAGCGCTCCTATGGGTACGGCGAGGGTCCGGACGCCCACCAGGGCCACGTCCAGGCCGTGGTTGGCGTGGTGCACCCGCTGGCGCCAGTCGAGTCGAGAATCCCGGGCGAAGGGGCGGGGAAGGAACAACCGCAGGTGGCGGCGCAGCTCCTGGACGGGTCCGTAGGTCCAGCGGAACCGCTGGCGCCGGTAGCCCTCGAAGGTCTCGGGGATGAGCCCTCGTCCCAGCGGCTCGTTCAGGTAGACCGATCGGTAGCCCAGGGCGTGGATTCGGATGGACAGCTCGGAGTCCTCGGTTAGGCACCACTCCGCCCAACCGCCCGCGCTGTCGAGAGCGGCACGGCGGATCACCGACATCGTTCCCACGGTGAGACCGGCGCCGTGCTCGTCGAGGCTTACCATGCCCGTCGAGAAGAACACGGCGTACTCCCAGTTGGCCATGCGACAGAACCGGCTGTCGCCGTAGTCCCGGTAGGCGTGCGGGCACTGGACGAAACCGACGCTCGGATCCTCGAAGTGGCCCACGCTGCGACGCAGCCAGTCCGCCTCGACGTGGTAGTCGGCGTCCACCACGCCGATGAGCGTCGCCCGCGGGTCGGTGTGGGGCAGCACCCAGTTCAACGCCCCCGCCTTGGCGCCGGTGATCTGCTCCACGTGGAAGAACCGGAACCGGGGCCCGAGGAGGGCGCAGTGGTCCTCGACGGGTCGCCAAAGGTCCGGGTCGGTGGTGTTGTTGTCCACCACGAGCACCTCGAAGGCGGGGTACTCGAGACCGGCCAGGCGGTCGAGGGTGCCCATCACCAACTCGGGCGGTTCGGCGTGACAGGGCACATGAATCGACACCATGGGAAAGGACTCCAGCGCTCCGGGGTCAACGTCGTGGGCCCGGCGCCATCGCATCCGCACCAGCGGCTCCCATGCCTCCCGGACCTGTACCAGGGCCGAAGGGGCCGAGAGGGCCACGAGGACGACGGCGGCCCAGGCGAGCGCACGGGTCAGAGCGCTCACCGGCATGGTGGCGATGAAGTGCACGCCCCACAGGGAGGCGGCAACCGTCATGAGGACGAAGCTGGACCACGCCGCCACTCCTGCCGGTCGGAGGTCCCTGCCGGAGGTGGCCAGGAAGCCGAGGAAGACTCCGACACAAAGGGTGCCCGCCGCGGCCGCCGACCACGGGGGGACGTAGAGGCTGGCGAAGGCGGCCCCGGCGACGGCCGCTCCGCTTCCGAGGGCCAGCGCGCTGAAGGGACCCATCGGTCGACCACGGCGCAGGTCCGCCGCGAGCAGGCCCAAGGTGGCCAGGTGGGTGACGGCCAGCACGATCACGCTGGCATGAAGGACTTCGATCACGGTGGGAGACCTCGGGTGGTTCGGTGAATTCCGGGGCGTGGGGGGACGCCGCTCGGCGTCGCATCTCTCCCGTAATCGCCCACAAGGCGAGGAGCGATACGCCCCGGCATCGAATTCGTGCAGTTCCGCGGGATTCGGCCAGCTCGGCCAAGGCGCCTTCGAGGATCTCCAGAGGCCCGTCATCGGATCCCGCCCGCCCTTCCTTCCCCTGGCGGGGACTTTCGTACCGGGTCTCCGCCAGCTGAACCGTACCGGGGGCCAGGTTGGCGGGTGGTGTGGGACCGGGTTACCTGTGGACAACGGCTTCCTGAATGGAGCGTTCCTCCCGTCAGAGAGCCGGCCACGGTTCCCGCTGTGGCTGGTTTCGAGAGATGCGCGTGACCTTGCCGAAGCGAACCCCTTGGTCCTCAACCCCGGCGACCGACGGTCGACAACCGCCCTACGGGCTCTTCTCTCGAATCCGACCTCGGGCTGGAAGGTCCCCTGACCAGCAGTTTGTGCAGGGTGGGTCGTGCGAGAGATCTTGGTGGCCGGCTCGCTGGGCTGGGGGATCGTCCTCCGGGAGTGGTTCGCACCGTTTCGAGCGGGCTCCCGGACTGGCGTCAGGAGATCGACGAACTGGATGCCGAGGGCGAGACGGTAGTGGCCCGATGCCGGTGTCGGGGGACAAATTCCGGCGAGTGGCTCGGGGTACCGGCTACCGGCCGGTCGATGGAGGTGGACGAAGTCTGGTTCTTCACCGTCCTCGAGGGCCATCTGGATCGGATGTCGCCCCGACCGGTGTGATGATCCCGATCACAGGCGTGCATAGAAACGTCTCACCTCTTCCGTCATCGTCCGACGACGCAGGCGGCTGGGGGATATCGCTGTCGACGAACTCACCGACCCGGGTGAGGGGCCCCGTCACCCGCGTCGCTGACGTCCCGGGGGACTACAGCGAGTCGGAGGGAACCGAATGCCGATCCCAGCCGTCCAAGGAGGCATGGGAGCCAACATGACGCACACCCTCGTGCTGCCTCTCGCCCTCGTCGCCGCCCTGGCACTGGGAGCCTGCGGACCGGGTGACACGACCGAGGTCGACGCCGCCGGGTCCGGCGACTCGGAGCCCTGGGGCCGGACGTTCCTGTCGACGGAAGTGAGCGAGAAGGGCCAACCGAAGGCGCCGGTGGCCGGCACTCGGATCACGCTCAACTTCATGCGGGATGGGCACCGCCTCGGCGCTCAAGCCGGCTGCAACTCGATGGGCGGCCAGGCCGCCTTGGAGGGCGGGCGGCTCGTCGTCAGCGATCTGGCCACCACGGGGATGGGTTGTGACCCCCCGCGTCACGCCCAGGACGAATGGCTGGCCCGCTTTCTGACCAGTCGGCCCGAGTGGAGCAGGGCCGGCGCGACGCTGGTGCTCGACAACGGCACCACCCGCATCGTGTTGGAGGACCGCGAAGTGGCCGACCGGGACCGACCGCTGCGGGGCACGAAGTGGGTCGTGGACACCATCGTCGATGGTCAGACCGCCTCGTCCGTGCCGACTGGCGCCGACGCCTTCGTCGCCTTTGACGACAAGGACGGCTTCACCGGCAACGCCGGCTGCAACGGCATGGGCGGCACATCGGTGATCGATGAGACCCGTTCCACCATCCGGTTCTCCGAGGTGATCACCACCAGGATGGCCTGCGAGGACGACCGCATGCGGCTGGAGCGGGCCGTCCTGGCGACGCTCGATGGCGACGCCCGCTATCAGATCGAGGCCGACGTCCTCCGCCTCGACGGCCCCGACGGCCACGGTCTGCGGCTCCGAGCGGCGCCGACGAAGTAGCGAACGATCCCAACTGCGCCGATGCCCCTCACGACGAGACGGGCACGGCGAGGGACAGCGGTGAAATTGACGACTCACTCCGATCGAGGTTCGCCCGGATGATCGCCGCGGCGATCTCATTCCTCGTCTTCTCCCGAAGCGCGTCAACCACTCCGGCAAATCGGCCGGGGCCAAGTCCCCGGCGGCTGGACTCGCCGAGGAAGGAGTGGACTCGCCCCAGAGATCGCGCTCCTTCCTCGGCACGCGGCGCGGACGACGACCGCGGCTCGCCCAGCACCCGGCGTCAAAGCGCGAGCGTCCACGGTGCGCCCGCGGCACGCACAGCTCGCCTCGTTCCGTCGGACCGGCGGGCCGGTGGCGATGCCGACGTTGCCGACCTCTGCGGCGACATCGACCCCCGGCTCAACGAATGGGTGACGGTCGAAGGTCAGTCGGGCGACGAAGCGCCCCATCTCCGAATCGACCTACCAGGTGCCGGACTCGACGCCGATGGACGATCTCGGCGACGCGGGGTTCAGATGAGCCGCCATGGGGACAGGAGCCAACCAGGTCGAGCTCATCGTCGATTCTCGACGGTGGCACCGTGGCGGTGAACTCGGCCGACGACTTCCGGTCATCCAGCCGGCGTTCGGGGCACCGAGCCGGGCCGAACGGTCCGGGCATAGGGGGCGCGCCGCGAGCCCGCAGCTCGACTCAGTGGTTCGGAGCCGTGTGAGCTCGAAAACGAGCTCCCGGTCAGGGACGGCAGCGCTTTCGTGGGCACGTTCGACGACGTCGGCGAGCTGGCTGGTGTCGAGGTCGGCGTACCGGCCCGGTCGACTCTTCGGCGCTGTCGGCACGTCCCAGCGGCCACGGTCCTGCGCCGAGGACTGCATCTCGGCCCGGAATGAGCCGTCGTGGCCATCGTTGTCCGTCTCGGGCCCCTGCCGCTGGGCCTCGCCGCGCGTCACGCGTTGCCGAGCTTGAGCGGATCGGCAAGGCCGGCGTCAAGGGTGCGCTACGGCGGCCTCCGGCCGCCGGTGACCCCGGCCCGGTCTGGGGACCCACGAAAACCCGAGGAGTCCCGAAAAACCTGCTTCCCCGCGGTGACCGACCAGCTCAGCGCGACAGGTGCTCTCGCGTCCATATCGCAGCTTGCGTACGGTCCAGGACACCGATTTTCGTGTAGATGACGCTGAGGGCGTTCCGGACCGTCTTGGTGCTGATACCGAGACGGCTGGCAATCTGGTCGCTGGTCTGGCCGCCCGCGAGGAGTTCGAGGATCTGTGCCTCACGACGCGTGAGGTTGGCAGGGCGCTGCTGCTCCCTACCCGGGTCGAGGAGCCCCACGAGCTTGCCGGAGATGCCAGGACTGAAGATGGCTTGACCGTCGTGTACGGCATGAATGGCGCGGCTCAGTTCCTCCAGCGTCGCGTCCTTCAGCACGTAGCCGTGAGCCCCTGCTCGCAGGGCTTCGAGCACCGTGTCGTCGTCGTCGAACATGGTGACGATGACGATGGCTACTGCGGGGTGATTCCGCCTTGTGATCCGGCACACCTCGATCCCGTCCAGACCGGGCATCCTCACGTCCAGGAGCACGACGTCGGGGCTCGTGGCGGAGAGCTGGGCCAGCGCCTCGTCTCCGCTCGAGGCCTCACTGACGACCTTGATGTCATCGGTCTCGTCGAGAAGGGTGCGGATGCCTTGGCGGTAGAAAACGTGATCGTCGACTACCAGCACGGAGATCACCGCCTGGCTCCGCACGGGACCCTCGCCTTGACCATCGTGCCCCTGCCTTCTCGAGGATGGATCTCCAGGCGGCCCCCAAGCTCCGCAGCCCGTTCGTGCATCGAGGAGATACCGATGCCTTGTCGACAGTCGGCGGCGATCCCGTCGCCGTCGTCGCTGACTTCAAGCTCGATCTGCCCATCGGCACAGCGGAGCGACAGCTCGATGCGGCTGGCATTTGCATGCCGTCGCGCATTCAGGATGGCCTCCTCGGCTATTCGGAAAAGAGCCAGCTCCGTGCCGTCGCCGAGTGGGTCCAGGGGCTCGTCCGCGCTGAACGAGACGAGAAGGCCTGAGTCACTGTCGTGCCGGTCGATGCTCCTTCTCAGGGCACCGACAAGGCCGTGCTGGTCGAGCTGTGGTGGCCGCAGCGCCTGGATGATGCGACGCATCTCGCGGAGGGCGTCCCGGAGCCCGTTCGTGGCATCGTCCAGGAGCCGGACCGCCTCCGGTGCGACCGACGGGTTTCTCGCCGCGGCGTCCACTCTTTGCACGATGCTTGCCAGCGTAGGCCCAAGCCCGTCGTGGAGGTCTCGACGGAGCCGACGCCGCTCCTCGTCTCGGGCGGACACGACGAGCTGACGCATGGTCTCCCGCTCGTAGGCGAAGCGCAGCATGCCGGCGAGGGCAGCGGCCTGGTGAGCGATGAGGGTGAGGACATCGTGATCCTGCGCCGACAGTCGTCGTTGACCGGTACGGATGGCGACGGTGAGACTGCCGACCCGGTCGTTACCGACGATCAGCGGGATGGCATGGGACGTGTCGTCCGACACCGCCCCGTGTGATCCTTCGACGGCAGTGCCGTCGGTCAGCTCTACCAGCATTGACGCGCCCGGAAGCTTCAGCTCCTGGGATATCAGCTTGGCGAGGGCTGAGAGGAGCTGATCGGGGCGGCTCACGTCGTCGAACAGCTCGGCCATTCCTGCGGTGATGGCCACGGGCTCATCGCGCCGGCCGTAGATGGCGCGGTCGGCAAAGCGCTGGAGCCTGCGGCGTGCCGGCTGTAGTCCGACGGCAATGGCAACCGCGACCACGAGTGCCGGGAGGCTGCTGTCATCGAAACCGAGGAGTCCGGTGCTCGCACCGACCGCCATGACGTAGATGCAGAGGATGCCGAAGGTCAACGTCCCCCAGACCAGGATCCGCTGGACGACGACCTCGACGCCCCACAAGCGGAACCGGATGACTGAAACGAAGACCGCCCCCAGCACGATCAGCGCCGCGCCCGAAGCGAAGATCTGGAGCAGCACCCAGGTCAGCGACCCTTCGTCAAGGGATGCCACGAAGGCGGTGGCTCCAAAGGCGAGTGCGACTAGAAGCATGCTGGCGAACCCGGCGACGACCCACTGGCTCTGCCGACGGGCAGTCAGGTCGGACGATCGCCGATAACGGTAGACCTGGCCCCCGACCAGGACGCCGTACGTCGCGATTGTGACCACGATGCTGGGGAGGGTGAGGCCATCAGGGAGTGCTCCGCCTGCCATCTCCGTGGAGACCACGACCAACTCCCAGGGAACGGCGACCAGAACGAGCCAGCGGGCCCACGAGGGTACGAAATGCCCGTCCGGGAAGATCGCCAGGACGGGGATGAGCGACACCCGGTTGACGACGAATGCGCCGAAGAGCACCGGTCCCAGCCAACCGACCTCGGAGACCAGGCTCTCCCCTACGAAGAACGTCGCGCCCAGGGCGGGGAAGACCCAGGCCATGAGCACGGGGAGAAGCTCGCGGTTGGACCGCCGCATCGTCAGGTAGCCGAGGAAAAGCAGCAGCGCGGCGAACAGCAGGTGGACGCCGGCCACGAGCCACGCGTAGAGCTGGAGATGGATGCCATGGCGGGCCAGTGCCTCGGCGGTCGAGGCGTTGACCTGGAACCCCCCACACGCTTCTGGCCCACGGCACACGACGAGAAGGGCCTCATGTTCCCGGACCAGCCCGCCGATGAGAGCTGCCACCATGGCCGCTGCCCACATCGGCCACAACGGAACCATCCAGCGGAGCCAAGCGGGCAGAGGGACCGGCTCCCGGTCCCCCTGCCCCCTCGTACCGACCGTTCCCGCCTCCATGAGGGAGATCATCGCGTTTTCACGGCCAGCGCTCGCCTGCCGCCGGTCGCGTCAGGCGATTCCAGCGCCGGCGCCCGCTCGCGTGTCCCGGTGTTCCCGCCGGTTCATCAGGAAGCGGGCGATGACGAGCCCCACCACGAGCGTCGCAAGATGGACGGCGACGTAGATGTACCAGCCGTCCCAACCCTGTTCAGCGACCGCCAGCGACCCTTCAACCGCGAAAGCGACGGCGAACACGGCCAGCAAGATGACGACTGCCCGTCGCCAGACGCTCGCCTTGAGACCCAAGGCGATAGCGGTTACCAACACAGCCAGTTGAACCATGAGATTCTCCTTCGATCGTTTGGCTACTTGCCCACTTCGGGCGACGTCCTGATCAGCCGGTGGGCCGTGGGCTCCGTCCGTGCCTGTACGAGACGCGTGACCAGCATCCCGATCCGGTGTCCCGGGCCACAAGGGCGCGTGTCCCGTACTGGCCGGGAAGTGCCGTAGGTAGTAGAGCGCCGGGCGACGTACCGATTCGGTGCCCAGCGCTTGCGAAACTGCTGCAAAGCTGCCTGGCGGTAACCGCATCCCGGCCCACCGGCTCACGCCGTCTCTGCATCGACATCTGCCCGTCCCCGCAGTGGCTGTCCGTAGCGCAACGGCCCATCGAGATCGGTGACTTTGCACTATCAGGGCCGCAGTCTCGTCCGCCGATGACTTCCGTTCGATGGCCTCGACCCCCGAGGCCGTGATGGAGGAATACATCATGCTGAAGAAGATGCGCGTCCTGGTGGCGCTCCCGCTGCTGAGCGGCGCCGTGGTCGTCGCCACGGCCACCGGTGCCTCGGCGAGCCCCTCGCGTGGTGGCTCGGGCCCCTCGTCGAACGCCAGCTGCGTGGCGAAGGCGATCGACTACTTCGACACGACTCCCGGGCAGGTCCAGAGCCACTACTTCCTGACCCCGCTCGGCCAGTACGTCAGCTGGGCGGCGAAGCTCCCCAACCACGTGTGCAACTTCAACGACTGATCCTGCCCCGCAGGCGGAGAAGGCTCCGCGGCCCAGCCGCGGAGCCTTCTCCGCGCCGGGCGTACCCTGCCTCCGTACCTGCAGGGCAGTAGCCGACGCTCAACGGCCGGGTCTACCCCCTTGACGAAACGCCCCATGCTTGCGGGGTCGTCAGGAGCCGCTCGGGGCGAGCGCGGCCCGTGGACCTGGTTGAGTGCCAGGTCCTCGGCCGCTGGCATGTCGAGGGCCGAGGGGTTGTGGTCCCACATCGAGACGCCTCGAAATGCGGCTCGGTACGGAGCTGTCCGCCATCATCTTTCCGGGAATGTGGTGGATGTCTCACAACGGGTTCCCTCTCCGTTGCGCCGGCGGTCATGGGTCGCCGACCCGCCGCCGGCGTCCGCGCCAACCGCTGGAGGTTCGGGGCGCCGACTACTATCGCTCGGAGGATGGAGGTGGGCAGGCGATGACGGTTGGTGGCTTGGACGATGGTCACGGAACCGTCGTTCTACGCTTGCGACCCGGGGTCGATTGGCGGGACGTGCAAGGCGAAGTCGTGGCGTTGGACGTCGGGCGCTCCGTCTACGTGGCGACGAACGTCGCCGGCGCGGTTCTTTGGAGCCGACTGTCGGAGGGCGCCACCAGGCAGGACCTCGCCCGTGCCCTCGTCGACGAGTTCGACGTTGCCGACCATACCGCGGAGGCCGATGTCGACCGGTTCCTCGACCGGCTCCACGAGCTCGATCTCATCGAGGGCCAGCCGTGACGCCTCGGGGTGTCGCACGAGCGTTCGTGGCGTTGGTCACCGGCCCGGTTTCCACCTGTCGTGTCGCGACCTGGACGGCCCGGAGCGTCCGGCTGCTGCGCGCCGACCTCGTCGATGACGGGCTCGAAGCGATCAGCCGGCTGACCGAGCCGCCGGCGGCGCGGGAACGTCACCGTACGATCGTCGTCGGCACGCTGTGGTGTGTGCGGACGAGCTGTCTCGTTCGCGCCGCGGTGCTCCAGCGCTGGGACGCTGAGCACGGAGTTCGCCGCTCGCTGCACATCGGAGTGAGGCGAGCGGACGGTGGAGTCGAGGCCCACGCGTGGCTCGACGGCGATCGCGTTGATGCCGGCTTCTCCGAGCTTCACCGTCGGCCTGCCCCGAACCCCGGCTGACCCAGAGCCCCCCCAACCCACCGACCCGGTTCATGGACTCTCGCGCAACGCCTCCGTCGCAGGTGACTGCGGCATCTGCTCTCGGGTCGCTGGCCGCCGCAAGGGCCCTGGTCGCCTCTCTCGACCCGCTCGGTATCCCGCTGTTGGTGCTCAAAGGACCACCCCTGCAGCTGCGTCTCTTGGGAAGCGATTGCGCGTATCAGAGTGCCGACATCGACCTCCTCGTGCCCGCGGGCGGGGCAAGGAAGGTTCGCCGGCGCATGCGGGAACAGGGATGGGAGTTCCTGCCCGAGAACGGAGTGCTGTGGTGGGTGGACCGAGCGGCCGCGTTCACCCGGGACGGCGTCACGGTTGATCTCCACTGGGGCGTACACGCGTACACCTTGGGAGCGCTGCGATTTCGGTCGCTGGAACGCGCGCTGTGGCGGGACGCGACACGGTCGCCGGAAGGCTGGCTGGAACCGCTCCCGGAGCCCTTGGTCGTGTACCTGGCCGTCAATTGGGCCGGTCACCACTATGACGACGGCCACCGGCTGACATTGGTACGAGCTGCTGCTGCGCTGGTGAAGGACTGGCCACAGACGCGCGAGATCGCCCGAAAGGCGCGCGTGACGGCCATCCTCGATGCTGCGCTTCATCGATCCTCAGGTGGTCCCGAGGTCGAGACGCCGCCACTCGCGGGGCCGCAGGTGAGCGGCATGACTTCGCGCGCCTTGGCACGTGCTCGAGTCCGACGGCCCGAAGCGCTACGCCGGGCACTTCTGAACGTTCGTTACCGCCCGGTGACCGCTCGTCCTAGGAAGAACGGCGGGCGACGACTTCGAAGGCGGCGTTCTTGAAGAACACCCGCTTCAGGAGGTCCCCCGGGTGCCGGGGCGACGTCTGCCTGGCCGAGGCTCGAACCGCCTCGATGTCCGCCGTCTCCGAGATCACTGACATCGGGACTCCGTCGAAGAGTCGTCGGGCCTGCACGGGAGTGAGATGGACGGTGTGGTCGGCAAACGGGCCCATCTCGAATCTGATGCCCGCCGCGTTCCAGGCTCGGTGGAGGAACGCCGCCACCGAGTAGAGCCGGTGGTGGACGTTGACCGTGAAGTAGAGGTATCCGTTGGGTGCCAGCACCCGCGCCACCTCGACGACGATGCCCTTTGGATCCTCGGCGTGGTCGACGACATTGTCGCAGAGGACGACGTCGAACGAGGCGTCCGGAAAGGGCAACGCATTCCCCACCGCGGCGACCGTGGGCGCCTGCGATTGCCACCCGGGAAAGAGGGACGCGTAGTGGCGGGCGAGAGGGTCGACACCAACCCGACGGAGGGCGTCGAAATAGAAGATGAGCCCGTGAGCGCCACTGCCGACCTCGAGCACGCGCGCCTCGGTTCCGATTGGGTGGAACTGCTCGAGACGTGAGCGAACACTGCGTGAATGGCCCTGCATCTCCGCGATGTAGTGCTGGACGAACCCGTTCACGCTCCGCGACTTCTCTTCCTGGTACTGGAGTTGCCGCACCAGTGCCCGCTGTCCGCGGTGGCGGCGCTCGTGCTCGAGCCAACGTTCGATCATCGTCCGATCGACAGACTAGTCATTGACCTTCACGTCATCGTGGTGCACCGAAGGTCAGGATGGCCTTGGCCATGCGACGGGTGACGGCGGGGTCGGACCACCGCCGGACAGCGCGGAAGCTCATGATCGCCAGCCCGACGAGCGGGACGGCGAGCGCCAGCACGGACAAACCGTTGAGCGCGGCGGCCGAGAGCTTTCCGTCCCCTACGGCAGCCCCGACGGCGCCGGCGTGGGACGCGACCGACTCCGCCAGTGCAGGCAGATGGAGCACCAGATAGAGCAGCGAGGCCGCCAGCAAAGGGACGGTCAGCAGGACCCACGCGGTCACGATCGTGCGTGCGTAGGGCTTCAGGTCGCTTACCGCCCGTCCCCCGGAGCCCAGGCTGGACAGGACCGGCCTGATGCGCCGGAAAAGGTCGGGGACGCCGGCCAGGTCACTCACCACGTAGTACCCGTCCAGCCGGACGAACGGCAGGAACTGCTGGAGGATCACCAGATGCTGGGCCGCGGCGACGACCAGCAGTGGGGTGAAGCCGGTGAGGGCGAAGCCGGCGAACAGCGCCAGGATGAACAGGACGTTGAAGTACACGCCGCCGAGGTCGCAGCGGAGGCGGTCGATCCGGTTCAGGCGGTAGGAGTCGTCGAGGTCGTTGTAGAACACCGGCCACAGCAGGTAGATGCCGGCGCCGATGAGGCCTGGCTCAGCGCCGGCGTACCGGCTGGCGGTGGCATGCCCCAGCTCGTGGAAGGCGCCGGCGACCAGGGTGAGGGCCACGACGAACACCATCAGCGCCGGCTCGGTGAACACCGCTCGGAGGCCGGCGCCGATCCCGCCGCTGCGGAACAGCCAGGCGTCGGCGTTGACGAGAAGGGCGAGAGCGACGATGACGACCGGTGGGTAGAACAGCGGCCGAAGGACTGTTGTGAACGCCCGGACGACCCTCGCCGGCACGACGCCGGCGTGCAGGGTCAACCCCAGCAGCTCCGGGGCCGGGGGGCGTTGCCCTGCGGCCGGGACCGAGTCGGACAACACCCCGAGTGGGCGGAGCTTGTTGTCGATGAGATAGGCGACGCTGGCGGCGCTGACGGACCGTCGGAGCTGGGCGCCGAGCCGGGACGCGACCCACCCGAGGTCGTGCCGCGGGTCCAGCGTGGCGGCCAGCTGGTGGAGGAGGGGCGACACCTCCATCATCCGCCCATCCTGGCGACGGATGATGGAAGGCGCCTCGATGCGGCCCGAATCCCTGTACGTGCCGAGCAGCTCGGTTCCCGGGGCCAGCCCGGGTGAGGGCCGCTGAGCCTCTGCCTCGGCTGAGGGCCTAGACGTAGACGCCGGCGAACAGCTCGACGGGGCCGACCTCGACGTACAGCCCCACGCCCCCGACGCCGAGGTATGGGAGGCCCAGCGCCAACCCGGTCATCAGCTGGCGGGAGGGCAACTCTGCGGTGTGCTGGGCCTCGAGCTCCTCGAGGCTGAAGTCGTCGTTGCTCATTCTGTTGCTCCTTGGGTTGTGGGTGGGCAGATGCCGCGGAAGAGAGACCGGCCCCGTGGCGGCCCTCGGTGCTACGCCGGCTCCCGAGCGCGGCGACCCCACTCGCCACGACCCGCCGGCACCCGATTACATTCGGCCGTCGAACCTCACCTGGTCACGGCCGCCGTCGGTCATATCCATGGAAGGTACGGGCCCGGCTGACGGTCGGCATCCGGGAGTTCCCTCTTTGGTGGTGGGTGGATCCCGAAGCACCGCTGCGGGAAACCCGTAAAGAACTCCCACGAGGGCGCCGAGATTGATGCAGACGCACCCCTCCGCCTAGTGCGAACAGCGCTGTGGCGTCGGCGGCCGCGCACCGAGGTCACAAAGGGATGTGGACGATGAACGGTCGAGGCGCTCGGGTGCGGGTGGTGATCCTGGACAACCACCGGATCGTCCTCGAAGGCCTGCGCCTCCTCCTGGAGCGGCAGCCGGACATCCGGGTGATCGGCGAGGCACGCAGCCTCGACGATGCCCTGGCGCTGGAGATCGACGCCGACCCGGACGTGGTCGTGGCCGACCTGGCGCTCGGCGCAGCCCAGGCTGCCGAGGTGGTGACCGCCCTGCGAGCCAGGTTTCCGGCCGCCGCCGTGCTCGCCCTGACCATGGTGGACGATCCGGCCGTCGTGCGCGCCGTTCTGTCCGCCGGGGCACGGGGCTATCTGCCGAAGGCGGCCGCCGGTGCCGACCTCTTCGATGCGGTGCGCCGGCTGGCCCGGGACGAGGTCTACGTGGACCACTCCGTAGCCGTGGCCCTCGTCAGAGCGGCGGCGAGGGGCGGCGACGGGGCCGTCCAGCTGTCCGAGCGGGAGAGGGCCGTAGGTCGCCTTCTGGCCTTGGGCCACACCAACGCAGAGGTCGCGGCCCTCCTCATCATCTCGGTCCGCACGGTGGAGACCCACCGGGCCCACCTGTTCCGCAAGCTCGGCGTCCAGACGCGTGCCGAGCTGGTCCGTGCTGCCGTGCGAATCGGCCTCGTCGACCTCTCCGCTCCCCTCGAACCGGCGTCGTAGGCGGCCCGGTGCGGGCCAGGATGGGCCCATGCACTGGTTGCTGACCTATGACTACGTCGACGACATCACCACCCGGCGGGCGCCGTTCCGGGAGGCCCATCTCGGGCTGGTCCGCCAGGTCCACGGGCGGGGCGAGCTGGTGATGGCGGGGGCGGTGGGAGAGCCGATCGAGGGCGCCCTGCTGGTGTTCACTGCCGACGATCCGTCGGTCGTCGAGCATTTCGTGGGTGAGGACCCCTACGTGAGGGAGGGGCTGGTCACCGCCTGGCAGGTCCGCCCCTGGAAGGTGGTGGTCGGCGGTCCGCAGGGCTAGAAATCGCTTGACCTCAAGTGCGCTTGAGCCTTTAGGGTGACGGCTGGCTTCCCGACCGATGAGTTCGGGCCGTCGACATCGTCAGAACGAGCATGAGCACCAGCGAGCCCTCCCCACCGAACAAGACGCCCCGGGTGTTCCGCCAGCTGCTGGCCAACACCCTCATGACGGGTGTCACCGGCACGTTCCTGTGGTTCGCCCTGACCTTCTGGGTGTACCTGGAGACCCGCTCGGTGGTGGCCACCGGGGTGATCGGCGGCGCCTTCAGCATCTCATCAGCCGTGCTCGGGCCCTTCTTCGGCACCTACGTCGACCGTCACCGCAAGCACACCGCCTTCCTCCTCACCACCGCCATCTCCATCGCCTGCTTCGCCGTCGCCACGACGGTGTTCGTGGCCGTCGACAGCGCCCAACTGCTGCGCCTGACCAGCCCCTGGTTCTGGGTCCTGGCCCTTTCGACGCTGCTGGGTTCGGTCGCCGGCCAGATGCGCGGCATCGTGCTGTCGACCTGCGTCACCCTCCTCGTGCCCGACAGCCAGCGCGAAAAGGCCAACGGCATGGTGGGGACGGTCACCGGTGTCACCTTCGCCATCACGTCGGTCTTCAGCGGCCTGGTCATCGGCAGTGTGGGCATGGGCTGGGCCTACTACGGCGCCCTCGCGCTGACCGCGGTCGCCCTGGCCCACATGGTCACCATCTCGATCGACGAGCCCGAGCCTCAGCCCGCCGAGGACGGTAACGACCGGCCGTGGGCCGTCGACGTGCGGGGAGCGGTCGACGCCATCCGGGCCGTGCCCGGCCTGCGGATGCTGATCCTGCTGGCGGCCTGCAACAACCTGCTGGCCGGCGTCTTCATGTCCCTCATGGACGCCTACGGGCTGGAGCTGGTCTCGGTGGAGGCGTGGGGGCTGCTGTGGGGCTTCATCAGCCTGGCGTTCATCGCCGGCGGGGTGCTCGTCGCCCGCTACGGGGTCGGCTCCATCCCCCTCCGGGCGGTCGTGGCCGGCAACCTCGTCAACTGGATGATCTGCTCCGTCTTCGCCATCAGGTCGTCGATCGTCCTGCTGGCCGTCGGGATGGTCGTGTGGCTCACGCTCATCCCGGTCATCGAGGCGGCGGAGCAGACGATCCTGCAGCGGGCCATCCCCTACGAGCGCCAGGGGCGGGTCTTCGGCTTCGCCCAGCTGGTCGAGAACGCGGCGTCACCCCTCACCGCCTTCCTCATGGCCCCGCTGGCCGAATCCGTCTTCATGCCCTTCATGACCGACGGCCACGGCGCACGGTGGCTCGGCGACTGGTTCGGCACCGGCCCCCACCGCGGCATCGCCCTGATGTTCACCATCGCCGGCATCCTGGGTGTCGCCGCCACCGTCCGGGCGTGGACCTCCAGGTCCTACCGCCGGCTGGCGCCGGCGACCGCCACCGAGGCAGCACAGCCGGCGCCGTCCGGGCCCCTCGCCGACTGCGCCGCCTGAGCCGGCTCCAGGTTCTGGCCCGAGAAGAACCGCGTCCGATCGCCACCGGTGGCCGCCGGCGGGGCGCCACCGGCTGCCGAGGGCCCCCATGTCGCTCCCTTCGACCGCAATCGCTGTCGCGGCGCGACGCTTGTGCATGGCAGATCTCGCCCCGTTCGCCGGCCTTGTCCCGCTCGACCACGGGCTGGTGGTGATCTCCACCTCCCGCGCCGACGGCACCGTCCAGTCCTCGGTCGTCAACGCCGGCGTGCTCGACCACCCCCTCACGGGGCGGCCCGTGGTCGGGTTCGTCTCCGGTGGGTCGTCCCGCCGGCTGGTCAACCTTCGAGCCCGTCCCCTGGCCACCGTCGTCATCCGGGCCGGATGGACGTGGGCCGGCGTGGAAGGTCCGGTCGACCTCTGCGGTCCCGACGATCCGCTGGGCGGCATCGACGGCGAGCGGCTGCGCCTGCTCCTGCGTGAGATCTTCACCGCCGCCGGCGGCACGCACGAGGACTGGGAGGAGTACGACCGGGTGATGGCCGAGGAACGGCGGGTGGCCGTGTTCGTGACCCCGGAGCGGACCTACGGCTCTGGCTGAGGGCGGCGGGTGGCGAAGCCGGCGGCGACGTTGAGGAGGCCCAGCGCCGCCGTGTCGGTGGTGATGTGGGCGACGTCGGCGAGGGGGTCGAGCTCCACGATGTCGACGGCCCGCACCCTCGGATGGGCGCCGGCGGCGAAGGCGGCATCCAGCAGCCGGCGGGGTGTCACGCCGCCGGGGCGGGCGCCAGGGCAGGCCGGGGCGGAGGCACGGTCGAGGACGTCCAGGTCGATGTCGACGTAGATCGCCTCGCATCGGGCCGCGAGCTCGTCCAGCAAGCTGCCGATGGCGCCGAGGTGCTCGGGCCCCAGCACCCGGACGCCCTCGGCCTCGCACCACTGCCTGTGCGAGCGCGAGTTGGAGAAGCCGTGGATGCCGACCTGCACGACGTTGGCACCGGGAAGGCCGGCGTCGATGAGCGCCCGGACCGGCGAGCCGTTGCCCACCGCGCCGGCCTCGTAAGGCCGGACATCGTGGTGGGCGTCGAGGGTGACCAGTCCCCAGCGGTCGAGCGGCTCGCCGGCGAGGGCGTGCCACGTCACCGCATTGTGGCCACCGAGGAGGACGGTGAGCGGGGCGGCCAGGGCCGGTGGTTCCGGCGAGTCACCGAGATCACGAACCGGCACATCGTCGAGGGAGACGCCCCGCTCGCCGTGCCACGTCGACAGCTTGGCCAGCCGGGAACGGATGGCCGCCGGCCCGTGCTCGTAGCCGGCGGCCGTCACCGCCAGCTCGGTCAGCGGCACGCCGGCGACGACCAGGGCGGCTGGCTCGTCGCCGGCGTCGGCCAGCCACTCGCTCGCCCGGGGCCAGTCGCTCACCGGACGGCCACTCCGTCCTTGACGACTCGCTCCACCTGGGGCATGCCTGGGTGGTAGGCGATGTCCACCCAGTGGTCGCCGGCCAGGACCACAAGGTCGCCCCGGGCGCCGGGCCGGAGGTGGCCGACGTCGGGCCGGCCCAGGGCGCGGGCGCCGCCCTCGGTGGCGGCCCCGATGGCCTCGTCGACGGACAGGCCGTAGGTGCTGCACGCCAGCGCCACCACGAACGGCATGGACGTGGTGTAGCTCGTTCCCGGATTGCAGTCGGTGGCCAGGGCGATCTGCACGCCGGAGTCGAGCAACATCCGCGCCGGGGCGTACGGCGACCTCAGGCAGAACGACGTGGAAGGGAGCAGCACTGCCACCACGCCGGCAGCCGCCAGCGCGGCGGCGTCCTCGGCCGTGGCGTGGACGAGGTGGTCGGCAGACAGGCAGCCCAGCTCGGCGGCCAGCCGGGCCCCGCCCGTCCACGCCAACTCCTCGGCGTGGATCCGAGGCGCCAATCCGTGCCGGCGGCCGGCCTCCAAGACCCGGCGAGCCTGCTCGACGGTCAGCGCGCCCGCGTCACAGAACGCGTCACAGCTCACGGCCAGGCCGGCACAGGCCGGCAGCATCTCCTCCACCACCAGGTCGACGTAGGAGGGGTCGGGCGCCAGGTGGGCGCCGAGGAACGTCGGCACCAGCTCGGCGTCGGTCTGCCTTGCCGCCGCGGCCACCACTTCGAGCAGCCGGCGCTCGGTGGCCACGTCGAGCCCGTATCCCGACTTCACCTCGATCGTCGTGGTGCCACCGGCAACGCAAGAGGCGGCCCGCCGCACGGTCTCGCCGACCAGCTCCTCGAAGGTCGCCGCCCGCGTCGCCTCCACGGTCCGCATGATCCCGCCGGCCTGGTACGGGCGGCCGGCGAGGCGGGCGGCGAACTCGTCGGCACGGTGGCCGGCGAAGGCCAGGTGGGTGTGGGCATCGACGAAGCCGGGGATCACGGCCCTCCCCGCGGCGTCGAGCTCGGGCAGGTCGACGGCCACGTCGCGGTCAGGCACGACGGCCTCGATCACGCCGCCACGGATCACGACGGCCAGCGGGCCGTCCAGGTCCCAGCCGAACACCCGGGCCGCCCGGCGGACGACGAGGTCAGCCATCCATCGGGATGCGGACGCCCTTCTCGGCCGCGGTGGCGCGGGCCTGGTGGTAGCCGGCGTCGGCGTGGCGCATCACACCCGTCGCCGGGTCGTTCCAGAGCATGAGCCCAGCCCGGTGGGCGGCGTCGTCCGTGCCGTCGATGACGAGCTGGGCGCCGGCGTGGATGGACTTGCCCATGCCGACGCCACCGCCGTGGTGCACGGCCACCCAGGAGGCACCTGACGCCGTGTTGAGCAGGGCGTTCAGGATGGGCCAGTCGGCGATGGCGTCGGAGCCGTCGGCCATGGCCTCGGTCTCCCGGTAGGGCGATGCCACCGAGCCGGCATCGAGGTGGTCACGGCCGATGACGACGGGCGCCCGCACGTCGCCCCGCCGGACCAGGTCGTTGAAGCGCCGGGCGGCCACGTCGCGCTCGCCCAGTCCCAGCCAGCAGATGCGCGCCGGCAGCCCCTGGTAGCGGACCCTGGCCGGCGCCAGCTCCAGCCAGCGCTGCAGCAGGGCGTCGTCGGGGAAGGCCTCCCGCACGGCGGCGTCGGTAGCGGCGATGTCGGCGGGGTCGCCCGACAGCGCCACCCAGCGGAACGGGCCCTTGCCCTCGCAGAACAGCGGCCGCAGGTAGGCCGGCACGAAGCCCGGGTAGGCGAAGGCGTCGGCGAACCCGCCGGCCCGCGCCTCTCCCCGAAGGTTGTTGCCGTAGTCGAAGACCTGGGCCCCCGCGGCCTGGAAACCGACCATGGCCCGGCAGTGCCCGGCCATCGACTCCCGTGCCCGGCGCACGTACTCCTGAGGGTCCTTCTCCCGCAGCGTCGCCGCCCCCTCCACGTCGAGGCTGCGGGGGACGTACCCGTGGAGCGGGTCGTGGGCCGACGTCTGGTCGGTGACAGCGTCGACAGGCGCGCCCCGCCGCAGCAGCTCGGGGAAGGCGTCGGCGGCGTTGGCGACGACGCCGACCGAGAGCGCCCGACCCTCGGCCACCGCCGCGGCACAGCGGGCCAGGCCGTCGTCCAACGAGTCGGCCCGCTCGTCGAGGTAGCGCTCGCTCAGGCGCCGGTCCACGCGCGCCGGGTCGACTTCGATGCACAGCGCCACCCCGCCGTTCATGGTCACGGCCAGCGGCTGGGCGCCCCCCATCCCGCCGAGGCCGGCGGTGAGGACCAGCCGCCCGGACAGGCTCCCGCCGAAGTGGGCGTCGGCGACGGCGGCGAAGGTCTGGAACGTCCCCTGCAGGATCCCCTGGGTGCCGATGTAGATCCAGGAACCGGCCGTCATCTGGCCGTAGGCGGTGAGGCCCATGGCCTCCAGCCGCCAGAAGTCCTCCCACGTGGCCCAGTCCGGCACCAGCAGCGAGTTGGCGAGCAACACCCGGGGCGCCATGGGGTGGGTGCGGAACACCCCCACCGGCTTGCCCGACTGCACGAGCAGGGTCTCGTCGGACTCGAGCCTCTGCAGCTCCCGGACCAAGACGCCGAGCGCCTCCCGGCTGCGCGCCGCCTTGCCCCGCCCGCCGTAGACCACCAGGTCCTCGGGACGCTCGGCCACCTCCGGGTCGAGGTTGTTCATGAGGCACCGAAGCGCCGCCTCCTGGGCCCAGCCCTTGCAGGACCGCTCCGGGCCGCGGGGCGCTCTCATCGCAGCGACCCCGGCACCGCGGCCAGCACCGCGCCGCTGCGCACGAGGTCCTCGGCGTGGGCCAGATCGGGCGAAAGGAAGCGGTCGACGTCCATACGAGGGACACGCTCGCGCAGGCGGGCCATCACCGCGGCCGTCGCCGGCCCCGGTTGCAGCCCGCGCAGGTCGACGGCCTCGGCGGCGCAGACCAGCTCGATGGCCACGACCCGCATGGCGTCGGCCACCGCCTTGCGCAGGGACAGGCAGGCGTTCCAGCCCATCGAGACGTGGTCCTCCTGGCCGGCGCTGGTGGAGATGGTGTCGCACGACGACGGTGTGGCGTACGTCGTCCGCATCCGGTTGACGGCTCCCGCTGCCGTGTAGTGGGCGAGCATGAAACCGGAGTTCACGCCGGCCTCGGGCGCCAGGAACGGCGGCAGCCCCTGCGACCGGCTCGGGTCCATGAGGCGGTCGACCCGCCGCTCGGTGATCGACGCCAGGTCGGCCAGGGCGATGGCGGCGAAGTCGGCGGCGAAGGCCAGGGGCTGGCCGTGGAAGTTGCCGGTCGAGACGATGCCGTCGGCGAGCACGACGGGGTTGTCGGTCACCGACGCCAGTTCGACGTCGACCACCCGCCGTACCCAGTCGACGACGTCCCTGGAGGCGCCGTGGACCTGCGGCGCGCACCGCAGGGAGTAGGCGTCCTGCACGGCGTGGTCGACGTGGCGGTGGGACGCCACGATCGGCGACCCCGCCAGCAGCCGGCGCAGGTTGGCGGCGCTGGCCCGCTGGCCCGGGTGGGGGCGGAGGGCCTGGAGCTCCTCGGCGAAGGGGGCGTCGGTGCCCAGGAGGGCCTCGACGCTGAGGGCGCAGGTGATGTCGGCGGTGGGCAGGAGCACGTCGAGGTCGGCGAGGGCCAGGCACAGATGGGCCAGCATCCCCTCGGTGCCGTTGAGCAGGGCCAGCCCCTCCTTGGCCTCGAGGCGGAGCGGCTCCAGGCCGGCGGCGGCGAGGGCGGGGCCGGCGTCGGCCCGGCGCCCGTCCTCGTCGAGGACCCAGCCGTTGCCCAGGAGCACGATCGCCGCATGCGCCAGCGGGGCCAGGTCGCCCGAGGCCCCCAGCGATCCCAGCTCGGGCACCGCCGGCGTGATGCCGGCGTTGAGCAGGTCGACGATGGCCCGCACCAGCACGGGGCGGGCGCCCGAGACGCCGGCGGCGAGGGTGCGGGCCTTGAGCAGCTGCATGGCCCGCACGACCTCCGGGTCGACGTCGTCCCCCATGCCGGCGGCGTGGCTCTGGACCAGGGCGTACTGCACCTGCTCGGCCTGCTCCAGGCGGATCCGCGTCGTGGCCAGGGCCCCGAACCCGGTGGTCACCCCGTAGACCGTCTGCCCCTCGGCGACCGCCCGCTCCACCAGCCGGCGGCTGGAGGCCATGCCGAACTCGATGTCGGCGGACACGTCGACCCGTTCACCACCCCTGGCGACGGCGACCACCTCGCCGACGGAGAGAGGCGCTCGGCCCAGGACGACCACGTCCCATTGTCCCCCGCTCAGCCCCTACGCTCGTCCCGTGCTTCGGGTAACGGCGATGGACCACATCGTGCTGGTCGTCGAGGACGTGGACCGCTCGGTGGCCTGGTACCGGGACCGGCTCGGCCTCGAGGTCCTGCGGTTCGACGAGTGGAAGGCCGGTCGGGCCCCGTTCCCGTCGGTACGGGTCAACGAGGGGACGATCATCGACATCATCGCCGGCGCCCGTGCCGGCGCCAACGTCGACCACTTCTGCCTCGTGATCGAGCCCACCGACCTGGCCGAGCTGGCGGCCGGTGGGTGCTTCGACGTCGTCGAGGGGCCGGTCACCCGCTGGGGGGCGCGGGGCGACGGGGCGTCGCTCTACGTCACCGACCCCGACGGCAACGTCGTCGAGCTGCGGCACTACTAGCGGGTTGCCCGGCGGTGCGTCGGTGGTGAGCCTCGGTTGCGCGGCGCCGGGGTTGGGAACGCCGACCTTCGACGCGGTGGTGGCCGACCAGCCGCCCCCGCCGGTGGTCGAGCGCCCGCAGCACCGTGCTCTGGCCTCCGGCCCCCACCACCTCCAGGGGCTCCTAGCGCCCCCGGATGAGCTCCGCCATGGCGACAGTTCTTCACCTGGCGAGCGGGCTCCTCCGACCACCGGATGATCGTGGGCCACCGGATCGGCGTGTGGAATCCCCGGGCGGGGAGTCAGGCCTTACCGCCGGGCAAGGAGGAGGACACCGGTAGGGTGACGGCGATGTCCGGCCCCGTCGAGTGGATCTGCGAGATCGAGCCGCCCACCCGGCCGGACCTGATGCACGTCCGCCACCAGATCGGCGTTCTCAGCACGGTGGCCACGGCGTACCTGATCCCCGACAACCATGTGGGCCGAGCGACCGTGTCGAGCATCGCCGTGGCCCACGAGGTGGACCGCATGGGCGGGCGGTCGATCGCCTGCCTGAACGCCCGCGACCGCAACGCTCTCGGGTTCCGGCGCGACCTGCTCACCGGCGCCGCCTACGGCGTCGACGAGTTCCTGTTCGTCTACGGCGACGATCCCGCCGCCGGCGCCCGCACCGGCCAGCTCACCGTCCGCTCGATGATCGACGCCCTGCGCCAGTTCGGCGACGAGCACCTGGGCGACGCCGGGCGCTTCCGGGCGGGTGTGACCACCCGCCTGCGCCCCCTCCCCGACTGGAAGCGGGCGGCCGACTTCCTCTTCGTCCAGGTCTCCTTCGACCTCGACGCCCTGTTGGCGTGGCGGGACACCGTGGACTTCGCCGGCGCGGTGTACGCCGGCGTCATGGTCCTTCCCAGCGCCGCCATGGCCCGCAAGCTGGTCGCCGCCATCCCCGAGATCACCGTCCCGCAGCCATGGCTCGACGCCATCGAGCGGGACGGCACGGCGGGGACGGCACTGGCCTGCGAGCTGGCCCAGACCGTCGCCGGCAGCGGCGCCTTCGACGGCATCCACCTCATTCCCGGCGTCCGGTACCGGGAGACGGCGGCGCGGCTGGAGGGGCGGCGTCGCTAGGCGCTCTCGGGCTCCCACGGCGTCGACAGCTGGAAGTAGTTGCCGTCGGGGTCGGCGAAGGTGCACATCAGCATCCCGTCGCCCCCACCCGGCTCGTAAGGCTCGGCGACGACCTCGGCCCCGAGGCCCTTGATGCGCTCGAACTCGGCCCTCACGTCGGTCGTGGTGAAGTTGAGCATGATGCGGCCGGGGTGCTGGTTGGGGCCCTTCACCTCACTGTGGGGTCCGATGGCCAAGCTGCCCTCGCCGGCCCGGTACCCGAACCACCCGCCCGCCTCGTCGCTCCACTCCGAGACCGGATCGCCGAGGATCCGGGTGTAGAAGTCGCCCAGCCTCTTCGAGTCCTCCGACCCCAGCATGATGTTGTTCAGGTTCAACGCATCGCTCCTTGTCATGGTTCAGCGCCTCGACCATCGCATACGTCGAAGGGACCCGACCCGTCCGACGCCGGCCCCACACCCCACCTGCGGGTTCGCTGTTCTTGTGCGATGCTGCACTTACTGCATTGGAGCCGTCCGACGCTGACGCACACGGAGCGGAAGAAGGAGATAGATGTACGAGCACAGCTGTGCCAAGGCCGGAGCCATCGGTTGCAACTGGGTCCTGCGGGCCAACTCCGAGGAGGACCTGAAGCGCAAGGTCGTCGAGCACGCCCGCAAGAAGCACAACGTCCAGGGCATGACGGACACGATCTACTCCTACCTGCGGGCCCAGGCTCAGAAGGCCTAGCTCTCTTCGACACCGGTCGCCGCCCGCGCTCGGGCAGCGGGCGGCGACCCTCACCGGCGAGATAGCGCCAGCGCTGCCGGTAGATTCGGCCGGGAATGGCAACCACCCCCCGCCGGCTCACCCAGTTCAGCCACGGCGCAGGCTGAGCCTGCAAGCTCGCCCCCGGCGAGTTGGCGCAGGTCCTGCGCCGCCTTGAGCTTCCCGGTCATCCCGACCTGCTCGTGGGCACGGCCACGAGCGACGACGCCGCGGTCTGGCGCCTCGACGACGACCGTGCCCTGGTCGTCACCGCCGACTTCATCACGCCCATCCACGACGACCCCCGGACTTGGGGCCGCATCGCCGCGGCCAACGCGGTCAGCGACGTCTACGCCATGGGCGGCCGCCCCCTCCTCGGCCTGAACCTGGTGGGCTGGAACACCGAGGAGCTGAGCACCGAGATCCTGTTGGAGGTGCTGCAGGGCGCCGGCCAGGCCGCGGCGGAGGGCGGCTGGATCACCGTCGGGGGCCACACGGTGGACGACCCCGAGCCCAAGTTCGGGCTGGCCATGGTGGGTGAGGTCCACCCCGACCGGATTCTCACCAACGCCGGCCTGCGACCAGGCGACAGCCTGGTGCTCACCAAGGCCCTCGGCGCCGGCATCGTGGCCACGGCCATGAAGGCGGGCCGGGCGCCCGACGACGTGGTGGACACCGCGGTGGCCTCGATGACCCGGCTGAACAAGGAAGCGGCGCGCTGCGCCCTCGCCGCCGGCGCGGCCGGTGCCACCGATGTCACCGGCTTCGGCCTCCTCGGGCACCTGCGGAGCATGGCCGAGGGGTCGAACGTCGACGTCGAACTGGTCGCATCAGCGGTGCCGGTCTTCCCCGGTGTGCCCGCCCTGGTGAGCGCCGGCCTGGTCCCCGGGGGGAGCCGCCGCAACCTGGCCTGGGTGTCCGAACGCCTCGACGCCGCCGGCGTGGACGAGTCGGTCGTCATCGTCCTCGCCGACGCCCAGACCTCGGGAGGCCTGCTCTTCGGCGCCCAGCCCGCCGCCGCGGAGGCCGCGGTCACCGACCTCGTCGGGTCGGGCCACGCCGCCGCCGTGATCGGCACAGCCACCGCCGGCTCCGGGATGATCCGGCTGCGTCCCTAGCGGCGAGGAGCCCGCCGTTGGGCCGCGGCTCCGGTCGCACGCGAGGAGAGCGCTTCTGCCCCCGGCTGGCCGTCGGCGGCTGCCCGCAGCGCGGCCAGATCCAACTTCTTCATGCCGAACATCGCTTGCATGGCCCGCTGGGACCGCCCGGGGTCAGGGTCGTTGACCAGCTCGACGAAGCCCACCGGGCAGACCTGCCACGAAAGCCCGTAGCGGTCCTTGAGCCACCCGCACTGGACCTCTTGCCCGCCATCGGTGAGCTTGGCCCAGTAGTAGTCCACCTCCTCCTGGTCCTCGCAGTTCACGAGGAGAGAGATGGCTTCGGTAAAGGTGAACTCCGGCCCGCCGTTGATGGCGGTGTACTCCTGGCCGTCGAGGACGAAGTCGACGGTGAGCACGGTGCCGGCAGGTCGGGGGCCGGCCTCGCCGTAGTAGGTCACGTTGGTGATCTTGGAGTTGGGGAAGATCGAGCAGTAGAACTCGGCGGCTTCCTCGCCCTGGGTGTCGAACCAGAGGTTGGGGGTGATCCTGGGCATCGTCTGGGCTCCTTGTCCGGTCGGCGTCACCTGAGTCTGACGCCGGCGCGGGCCGGAACTCATCGGTGCCCGGCTACGCAGGCCCGGGACCGCGGCCGGACCGCGGCCCGGGCGGCGATCGACGGGTGCCTCAAGCGCCGAAGCGCACCCTCAGGTCGGTCAGGCCCCGCAGGGTGAGGCTGTCCCGGACGGCGGGAGGGCCCCCGACCAGCTCCATCGTCCGGAACCGGTCCAGCAGGCGGTCGAGCACGATCTGGCCCTCCAGCCGGGCCAGCGCCGCCCCCAGGCAGAAGTGGATGCCGCCCCCGAAGCTCATGGGCGCCCCCTCGTCGCGCCCGACGTCGAGGCGGTCGGGGTCGGTGAAGCGGGCGGGATCACGGTTGGCTGCCCCCAGCATGGCCAGGACCAGGTTGCCGGAGGGAACGGTCTGGCCGCCGACCGGCAGCTCCTCGTAAGTCGTCCGGGCCGCGATCTGCACCGGGCTGTCGTAGCGCAGCAGCTCCTCCACTCCGCTGCGGATCAGGGACCGGTCGGCCCGGAGCCGTTCCAGCTCACCGGGGTTGCGCAGGAGGGCCAGGAGCCCGTTGCCGATGAGGTGGGTGGTCGTCTCGAAGCCGGCCGCGAACAGCAGGATCACTGTGGAGATCAGCTCGTGCTCGCTGAGCTGGTCGCCCTGGTCCTCGGCCGCGATGAGCTTGGTCAGGAGGTCGTCGCGGGGATGGGCCCGGCGGTCGGCGACCAGTTCGGCGAAGTAGCGCCCGAGCGTGGCGTCGGCCTCGGCCGCCTCGGCCAGGGCCTCGGGGCTGACCGCCAGCTCCAGGATGGCGGTCACCGACCGCACCAGGGGCCGGAGGAGGGGCCGGTCCTCGACCGGCACGCCCAGCATGTCGCCGATAACCGTGACCGGGAGAGGGAAGGCGAGGGCGTCCATCACTTCGACCTCGCCGTCGAAGGCGTCGAGCAGCTCGTCTACCAGGGTGACGACAGTCGGGCGCAGCTTCTCGACGGTCCGGGGGGTGAACGCCCGGGTGACCAGCCCCCGCAGGCGGGTGTGGTCGGGAGGGTCGGTGACCAGCATGTTCGAGCGGTCGTTGCGGAACCGGTCCTGGGCCTCCCGGTCGGCGTCGCTCAGCCCGAGGGAGTTCATGGCCGACGAGAAGTCCTTGCCCACGCCGGGATGGCGCAGGAGCAGCTGGCAGTCGTCGTAGTCGGTCAGCGTCCAGATGCCGAAGGCACTGCGGTGCACCGGCGCCCGCTCCCGCAGGGCGGCGTAGCGGGGGTAGGGGTCCGCCCGCCCCTCAGGGGTGGCGATCAGCTCGAGGAGGAGGGCGTCGGGCTCGACGGCGGACACGGTGGTCATCAACCACCTCTACCAGTGCCGGCGCCGTTGTAGTCACCGGGGTCCCGTACGCCGGCATTACGTGGCCCGTGGGCCGCCGCCGGTAGCGTCCTGGATGCATGATCAGGCCTCGGTCGGCAGTTGCGGGGATGGTGCTGGTGGCGCTGCTCTCCGCGTGCGGCGGCGGTGGGTCGCCCAGCGCCGGCGAGCTCATCACGGCCCCGGACCCCGACGTGCTGGTCAGCCAGGACCGCAACCCGGTGATCGCCCGCAACTCGCCCGTCCTGGTGGTCAATCCCCTCCAGCGGACGAACATGGTCATCGTCGACCGGGTCGACCGGCCGGACTACTCGGCCGGCGTCCACCTCACCAACGACGGCGGCCTGAACTGGCGGGAGGCTCCCCTGAAGCCGCCGGCCGGTGTCCAGGGCAAGCTCTTCGCGCCATCCGCCGCCTTCGACGGAAGGGGCGTCCTCTACGTGTCCTACGTGATCCTCACCGGCACCGGCAACGACCCGGACTCCTACTGGCTGGCCCGCTCCGGCGACGGCGGGCTCAACTTCGAGGAGCCGACGAGGATCGCCGGCCAGCACACCTACCAGACGTCGCTGGCCGTGGCCCCGCGGAGCGGGCGGCTGTACGCGTCGTGGCTGCAGTCGAACCTCGAGGCCACCACCTGCCTGCTCTGCTTCGCTCAGACCGGCCTGCCCATCGTGGTCAGCCGCTCCGACGACGGGGGGCGAACGTGGTCGGCCCCGGTACAGGTCAGCGACGCCGGCCGCGCTCGCGTGGGGGCGCCGGCGCTGGCCGTCGACCCCGACGGGAACCCGGCCGTGCTCTACGTCGACTACGCCGGCGACCGGTGGGACTGGGAGAACCTGCCGGGGCACTACGACGGCACGTTCAGCCTGGTCGTGACCCGCTCCGCCACCAGGGGCGCGACCTGGACGCCGGGCGAGGTGGTCGACGACGGGATCGTCCCAACCGGCCGGTTCCTCGTCTATCTGCCGGTCACCCCGGGGTTCACGATCGCCTCGAACGGCGACATGTACGCGGTGTGGGCCGACGCCCGCGCCGGCGACCCAGACGTCTTCCTGCGCCGGTCCACCGACAACGGCAAGACGTGGGGCAAGCCGGTGCAGGTCAACCGGGGAACGGCCGGCGACGGCGTGCCCCAGGACATGCCGTCCGTCGGGGTGGCCCCCGGCGGCCGGGTCGATGTCGTCTACTACGACCGCACCATCGACCGCCGCGGGTCGAAGGCCGACGTGCTCCTGTCGTCGTCGTCCGACTCGGGCAAGTCGTTCTCCAGGACCATCCGGCTGAGCGACGCGCCGTCCGACCGCAAGATCGGGCCGCAGGGTTCGCCCCACTTGGAAGAGGCCGACTTCGGGTCGCGCACCTCGGTGGCGTCGCTGGCCGGTGGCGCCATCGCCGCGTGGACCGACACCCGCAACGGCACGCTCGACGGCGGCAAGCAGGACATCTTCACCGGCCAGATCGCCCTCGACGACAACTCGTCGCTGGCGCTGGCCAACGTGGCCCTGGCCGGCGCCGGCATTCTCCTGGGTGTCGCCGGCGTCACTCTGTTCCTCCTGTCACGGCGGCGTGCGAAGAGCGCCCCTGCGGCTGCGGAGCCGGCCGACACCCGACTTCGGCGGGGGGAGGGGACCTAGGGCCGCCTTGGCGAACTGGTGACAAGAGCGGGGGCTCTGGCCCCCGCTTCTGTCACCAGTTCGTGGTCGGGTCTAGAAGGCTGCCACTCCGGTGTCCCACAGGGTGGGGAAGAGCCACAGGGCGAGGCCAAGGGGCAGCAGCACCAGCCGGGGCGCCAGCCCACGCCGGCCCCTGCCCCCGTAGCGCCAGCCCTCGCCGAGCGCGGCGAGCACGAAGCAGAGGACTGCTCCGAGGTAGAAGAAGAACCTGACTTCGTTGTCCACGGCTTTTCGCCGCCTTTCAGTCGGTGGGTCCGCTACGTGAGCAGTAGGACCAGGATGATGATGAGGATGAGAGTTCCCAACCCGATGTACACGGTGGCTCCTTGTTCTCCGAGTGGTGAGATCCCGTTCGTTCCCTGTCAATGCCGGGACCAAACACCGCCGGTAATTGACAAAAAGGTTTGGGCGATGCGGAGAGTCGGAACAGGTCTTATAGGCGTACTAGCCGCTCTCAGAAAAGAGGAAGTCATGGGACTCGTTTTGGTGCTCCTGCTGCTCGCGCTGCTGTTGGGCGGCGTCGGTCTGGCCGCGAACGCCCTGTGGTGGGTGCTGATCATCGCCGCCGCCCTGGTGATCGCCAGCGCCTTCGCCGGCTTCGGTCGCCGCAGGACCTGGTAATAGCGGCAGCGCTTGCGACCGCACATCCACCGTCGCTGTTTGTGATAGCGACGGTGGTATGCCGGACTCGATAGAGCCGAAAAGGCCCAACCGCTCCGGGGTGGCCTTTGCCGGCGGGATCGGCGCCCTGGCCGGCCTGTCGCTCGCGGCCCGCCGGCGGCCGCGACTCCGGGCCGCCGGAGCGGTCGCCGGCGCCGCCGTCCTCGTGGCCGGCGAGACGCTGGCTCGCCGCCGCCGGCGGCCCGACGAGATACCGCCGCTGTGGAACCGCATCCTCACCAGCGGCGCCATGGCCGCCCCCGCAGGCTGGGCGGCAGGAAGGCTGCCGGGAAGCAGCCCGGTGCCCGTCGCCGCCGGCTTCGGTGCCCTGTGCGGGCTCATGGGGCTCCGCCCCCAGAAGGTGGCGTTCGGACCGGTGTTCGGCGCCGGCGCCGGCGCTGTCATGGCCGCGGTCAACCCCCGCATGCCGGCGCCGGCCGTCGCCGCCACCACCGTCGTCGCCTACCGGGTCGCCTCCGCCGCCCTGTTCCGGGACGCCCAGGTCTCGCTCCTGCGCGAGGGGGCCCCGGCGGAGGACCTGCCGTTCATCGTCCCCCTCGAGTCGCGCACCCGCTACGTGGGCACGGACTACGTGCGGGCTCTGGCCGAGGTGCTGGAGGGCGACTACGAGCGCGACGCCGCCGACGCCGGGATCGTCGCCTCCATCGACGAGCTGGCCGGTCCCGACTTCGACCCGTCCACCGTCGACCCCAGGGTGCGGGAGTTCTACGAGCACACCACCCGGTTCCGCCTCGACATCGTGCCCCAATGGCGGCAGTGGGTCCGTCCCGGGTACCTGCTGTACCGCACGGTCGTCGCCCGCCCGCTCGGGCAGGCGAACGTCCCCATGAACCAGCGGGAGGCCCTCCGGGGCATCCACAGCCGGATCGACACCATCGACCGCGACGGGGACGGCGTCGCCGACGTCCGGGGCTGGATCCGTTCCTTCGCCGAGACCGACGCCCCCATCTACGTCGGCATCTACACCACCTACCGCCACGAGGGCCGGGGGTACGTCAGCGTCGGCTTCCCGCTCCCCCAGGCGACGTTCACGGCGACGCTGCTCCCGGAGGGTCGCGCCGACAGCGGTCTCACCCTGACCTCGAAGAGCGACCTCCCGCACCCCGGCCACTACCTCGCCTACATCGACCCCGGTACCCGGGACATGACCGCCCTGGCCGTCGCCGGCTTCGCCGAGGAGCTCCACGTCCACGTGACCGACGGCGAGCTGCGGGCCGAGCACGCCTTCTGGGTCTTCGGACTGCCGTTCCTCGTCCTCCACTACCGCATCCGGAGAAAGCCGGGCGACGGTACCGTGGACGGCGATGCGCCGGCCCCTGACCGCCTGCGGCTGGTTCACGATGGCCGTCCTCCTGGCCGCGCCGGCGTGCGGGACGGCTGACGCCCTCCGAGCCAGCGCCGGCCCGGCGCCGGCGACTTCGACCACCACCAGGCCCCGGGTGGTCACCGAGACGTCGTGGAGTCCCTTCGCCACCGCCGGCCCCCTCACCTTGACCCATCCGGCCGCGCTGGTGGAGCGGGTGGCCTTCCACCAGTCGGCCCACGACGGCGCCCGCCAGCTCACCGCCCTTCCCACGGCGGTCGCACCCACGACTTTGGAGGACCGCCAGCGCGACACCGGTGCCGCCGGCGCCGCCGACATCGTCGTCGCCCCCGACACCGAGATCCGCTCGCCGGTGACCGGCCGGGTCAAGCGGGCCGGCCGGTACGTCCTGTACTGCAAGCACTCCGATGACTACGTGGTCGTCGAGCCCGACGACCGCCCCGGCTGGGAGGTCAAGGTCCTCCACATCGACGGGGTGCGGGTCCGGGCCGGCAACCGGGTCGTCGCCGGCCAGACGGTGCTGGCGCCCCGGGCCACCCAGCTGCCGTTCGAGTCCCAGGTCGACAAGGTACGTACGGCCGACCCTGCGTGGCCCCACGTCCACATCGAGGTCGTCGACCCCACGATCCCCGACCGCCCGACGGGGCCGGGCTGCCCCTGATGCGGCCTACAGGAACTCGGCGAAGTCCTCCAGCAGCTGGCCCTTGCCCTTGGCGCCCACGATCTTCTTCTTCATGACGCCGTCCTTGAACACCATGATGGTGGGAATGCTCATGATGCTGAACCGCTGGGCGATGGCCGGCGCGTCGTCGACGTTCAGCTTGGCCAGGCGGATCTTGCCCTCGTTCTCGACCGCGATCTGCTCCAGCACGGGGGCGACCATGCGGCAGGGGCCACACCACTCGGCCCAGAAGTCGACGATCAGGGGTACCTCGGAAGCGCCCACCTCCTCGTCGAAGGTCTCGTTGGTCAGCTCCAGAAGATTGCCCATCAGCCTCGTGCCTCCTCGTGTGCGGATTGTTGAACGCCGGACGGGCCGGCGGCATTCCTGACCCCGGGCGTCACCAATCCGTGGGGGTCTCCATGATCTCGGACTCGTGCGGCTGGGTCTCCAGCCACCGCTCGGCGTCGATGGCGGCCATGCAGCCCGAGCCGGCGGCGGTGACGGCCTGCCGGTAGGTGCGGTCCTGGACGTCGCCGGCGGCGAAGACGCCCTCGACGTCGAGGTGGGTGCCCCGGTGGGTCAGCAGGTACGACGCGTCGTCCATGGCCAGCTGGCCCACGAACAGGTCGGTGTTGGGGTAGTGGCCGATGGCGACGAACATCCCGGTGACGTCGAGCGGCGACAGCTCGCCGGTCTTGACGTTCTCGAGGGTGAGGCCGGTGAGGCGCTCCTCGCCGTGGAGCTCGACGGGTACGGAGTCCCAGACGAACTCGATCTTGTCGTTCTTGAACGCCCGCTCCTGCATGATCTTCGACGCCCGCAGGCTGTCGCGCCGGTGGATCACGAAGACCTTCTCGGCGAACTTGGTGAGGAAGTTGGCCTCCTCCAGGGCGGAGTCGCCGCCGCCGACCACCGCGATCTTCTGGCCCTTGAAGAAGAAGCCGTCGCAGGTGGCGCAGGTGGACACTCCATGGCCGATCAGCCGGCGCTCGTTGTCGAGGCCCAGCATCTTGGCCTTGGCCCCGGTGGCGACGATGACCGCCCTGCCCCGGTACTCCGCCTCGCCCACCCAGATGCGGCCAGGACGTGAGGCGAGGTCGACCTTGTCGACCTTGTCGGTGACGAACTCGGCCCCGAAGCGGGCGGCCTGGGCCCGCATGGCGCCCATGAGCTCGGGGCCCTGGATGCCGTCGACGAAGCCGGGGTAGTTCTCCACCTCGGTGGTGAGCATGAGCTGGCCACCCGGCTGGTCGCCGGTGGAGGAGAGGGCGCCCTCGAACACCAGGGGCCGGAGGTTGGCCCGGGCGGTGTAGATCGCCGCCGTCAACCCCGCCGGTCCCGACCCGATGATGACGACATCCCGGGTCTCGGTCACCGAACTCTCGCTCACACTTCTCCTGTCTTGGCGGCGGGCGCCGACTTCTTGGACCAGGCAAACAGTCCCGCCACGAGGAATATTGCCCCGAGCAGCATGTACGGAAGCCAGACCTCACGAGGCAGCAGATTGTCGAGGGCGTGGATCAGGCCGATGAGGGCGATGATGCCGGCCATGGAGCCCAGGATGAGGGCGATCACGCCGTACACCAGGACACGGGCGACCTTGACGAGGCGGTCGGTGGTGTTGCTGCGGACGACCTCGATGTAGTGGTCGAGCCGGTCCAGCAGGTCCTTGGTCCAGTCTGCGCCCTCCTGAGCCATGCCGGGAGCCTACTCTCGGCACCGTGCGCCCTCCTTTAGCCCTCCTGGCCGGCGCCACCGTGGCGCTGGTCGCGGCCGCCGTCCTGGGCGAGTACGACTTCGACGGCTGGGCGGTGATCGGTTCGGGGCTACTGGTGGGGCTGTTCGTCGCCGAGGCGGTCGTCATCGTGGCCAGGGGCGGGAGCCCGCTCCGGGCGGTGACCTCGGCGGGCCTGGCCGCCGGCGCCCTGCTGTGGGCGGGATGGACCTCCACCGGCCACCGCCTGGGCACGGTCAGCTGGAAGGGGTGGGCGGCGGTGGTGCTGGCGGCGGTGGCCGCCGCGGTCAGGGCCCGGCCGACCGCAGCAGCTCAGCACACCCCTCCTGCGCCAGCATCAGCAGAGTGACACCGCCCGCCGGCGAGGCGAAGCCCAGAACGTAGGCGGGCGAGGTGCCCTGGCGGGCGGTGGCGAAGTAGGTCAGCGGGCCGAGACCTTGCTCCCGGGCCCGGGCCCGCTCCTCGCAGGGCCGGGTGCCCACGGCCTCGGGGGCGATGGTCGCCGCCCCGCCGGCACCGCCTGTGGGGGCGACGCCACCCGCGCCCGGCGTCGCCGAAGGGGCCACATTGACCGCCGCTCCGGTGTTTCCGGTGTTGGCCGCCTGGCCGGCGGCGGCGTCCGACGAGGTCGCCGAGCCGGCCGACGATCGCGCGGTGGCGGCACCGGCCCCCAGCGCCCTCGACCGGAGGGTGGCGGCGTCGGGGAGGTCGCCCAGGTCTGCGACGGGCGTCCCGGGGGCGCCGGGCAGCGCCGACTCGGCCTTGGAATCCAGCGCCGGCCCGGCGAAGGTGGCGGTGCTCTCGTCACTCGACCGGTTGGCCGACAGGAGCAACCCCGACAGGCCGAGCACGGCCACCACCACGGCCGCCACCGCCGGCAGGGCCCACGACCCGGGCGACCAGCGGCGACGGGCGAGCCGTTCGACCTCGGGGCGGGAGGCGGGCGCCGGCTCCACGTCCCGCCCGGCGCCGGCATCGGGGGCCGTGGACCGGACGGCCCGGGCGACGGCCGCCTCGCGCTGCGCCGGCGACGGCACATCGACCGGGGCGGCCACCGTCGCCGACAGCGCCCGCAGCTCGGCCGCCGTCGCCCGGCACCGGGGGCAGCCGGCGACGTGGTCGGCCCACTCGGGGGCCTCCCCGTCGACGTAGGCGCTCAGGGCCTCGAAATCGGCGTGCTCGGCGGCGTTCATGTACTGGTTGGACGATCCCGAAAGGGTCCCCGGTTCCGTCCCGGGGCCAGATGGGGCAGCAACGCGCTCCTACCCCGGGCGATGCGGGAGCGCACGGTCCCGGGCGGGATACCCAGGGTCTGGCCGATCTCTTCGTAGGACAGCCCGCAGACGTCCCGCAGCACCACCGCCGCCCGGTAGTCCGCCGGCAGCGTCTGGAGCGCCTGGTCGAGGTCGAGCCGGGTGGTCACCCCCTCGACCACGTCGACCGGCGCCGCCACCTCGGCCGACCCCTCGGGCAGGCCCGGCTCCGGCCGGCGCCGGCGCCGGCGCAGCTCGTCGAGGCAGGCGTTGGTGGCCACCCGGTACGCCCAGGTGCCGAACGCCGAGCGCCCGTCGAAGCCCGGCAGGCCGCGCACGATCGCCATCAGGGCCTCCTGGCAGGCGTCGGCGGCGTCGGCGTCGTCACCGGTGATGCGCCGGCACAGGGCGAACAGCCGGTCGTAGTGCCGGCGCAGCAGGAGGTCGAGGGCGGCGTGGTCACCGTCCTGGGCGCCCTGCACCAGTTCCGAGTCGTCGCGTTCGATGCCCGGAGGTTATGAGAGGACGAGCTCCCCCACGCCGATGGAGGAGTTGCCGGCCCCGAGGTCGGTGATCCACAACAGGACGGCGCCACCCCGACGGTTCCCCAGGTCGAAGGTGGTGGTACCGCGTTCGATGCCCCGCTTGGTGGCCACCGGCTGGCCCCATGCCTCACGGGTGGCCCGGGGCGACGGCGCCACCAGCACCTCGGCCGCCCATCCACTGCTCGACGACGTCACCTTCAGCTCGTTGAGCTGGTGGGGCCCGTCCAGTTGGAGGATCACGCCGACGCCGGGCTTGAGGCCCCCGAAGTCCCGCCGGCTGTAGCTCTCGGTGGTCCAGACCGTGGCCGGGTCGCCGTCGACCAGGAAGGGGAGCTCGTCGTCGTGCTCGAGGCCGCTGCCGGGCGGAGGATCGAAGGCCAGCGGCGTCGGCTTCGGGATGGCTCCGGGCTCCCCGGCGGTGGTGGCGCCGTCGATCAGGCGCTTCCCGGTGTCGGACCGGAGGAAGAGGATCCCGACGATGGCCAGGGTCACGACGACGGCGGCGATGGCCACCGCCGGCACCGCCCAGGGCCGCTCCTGCTTGGCGAAGCTCGGGGGAACCCCCCGCGGGGGCGTGTGGTCGACGCGGGAGGGCGGCCGCGGCGGCGGGAGGCGAGGGGCGCTCACCACGGCCGTGGCCTCGCCGGCCCGCAGGTCCAGCGCCAGCAGGGCGGTCCGCAGCTCGTCGGCCGACTGGTACCGGTCGTCGGGCCGCTTGGCCATGGCCCGGAGCACGATCTCCTCCAGCGCCCGGGGGACGCCGGCCCGCACCACACCCGGCGCCGGCGGGTTGGTGGTGATGTGCTTGAGGGCGACGGCCATGTCGGTGTCGCCGGTGAACGGGGGCCGGCCGCACACCATCTCGTACAGGACGACGCCGAGGGCGTAGACGTCGGTGCGGCCGTCGACCGCCCGCCCGTCGACCTGTTCGGGGGCCAGGTACTGGGCGGTGCCGATGATGGACCCGGTGCCGGTCAGGGCCTCCGAGGGGGTGGGACGGTCGGGCTCGGACTCCTCGACCGCCTTGGCGATCCCGAAGTCGGCGACCTTCACCCGGCCGTCGGGGCAGATGAGGATGTTGGCCGGCTTGATGTCGCGGTGGACGACGCCGGCCCGGTGGGCGTAGTGCAGGGCGTCGGCCACCTGGGCCCCCACGTGGACGGTCCGCTCCTGCGCCATCGGGCCGGTCTGGTTCAGGACCTGGCGCAGGGTCGACCCGTCGACCAGCTCCATGACGATGAAGGTGACGCCGTCGTCGGTGCCGGTGTCGAAGGTGGCGACCACGTTGGGGTGGGCCAGGCGGGCGGCGGCGATGGCCTCCCGCCGGAACCGCTCCCGGAACGACTCGTCGTCGGCCAGGTGGGAGTGGAGGATCTTTACGGCCACCGGCCGGCCCAGGATCTCGTCGACCGCCTCCCAGACCTCGGCCATCCCGCCCTGGGCCACCAGTCGCTTCAGCCGGTAGCGGCCGGCGAGGACGCGTTCGACCCCCACGCCTGCGGCCCCCAGCGGCTCTGACACCTACTGAACGGTACCGGCCCCGGAGGCGGTCTGGAATGCCACCCCGATGGTCCGGGGGCCGGTGTGGGCGCCCACGACCGCTCCCAGCTGGCCCACGACGATCTGCTCGCGGGGGAAGTGGGCCTGGAGCAGGCCGGTGAGGGTGTCGACGTCGGGAGCGTCGCCGTGCAGCACGGCCAGGTTCTCCACCCCCTCGACCGCACCCACCTGGTCGGCCAGCCACTGCAGCGCCCGCGAGCGGGTCCGCTGCTTGGGGCCGGGCTCGACCTTGCCGTCGACCACCTCGATGCACGGCTTGATCGACAGGATGGAGCCCAGCAGGGCCTGGGCGGCCCCGATGCGCCCGCCCTTCTTCAGGTACTCCAGGGTGTCGAGGCTGCCGAACACCTTGGTACGCCGGGCCATGTCCTCGGCCAGGGCGACGATCTCCTCCAGGCCGGCGCCGGCCGCCGCCCGGCGGGCCGACTCCACCGCGATCATGCCCAGCCCGAGGGTGACCGACAGGGAATCCACCACCTTGACGGGGACGACGTCGGCCACGGCCCGGGCCGCGGCCTGGGCCGACTCACCGGTGGCCGACAGCTTGGAGGACAGGTTCACGCACACCACGCCCCCGGCGCCGGCGTCCGCCGCCTTGCGGAAGACCTCCTCGAAGGCGCCGGGAGCCGGCGCCGCCGTCGACGGCAGCTCGGCCGACGTCGAGCACCGGGCCCAGAACTCCGAGGGACTGAGGTCGACGCGGTCCACCAGCTCCTCGGTGCCGAAGCGGATCTTCAGGGGCACCACCTCGATGCCCAGCTCGGCGACCAGCGCGTCGGGAAGGTCGCAGCTGCTGTCGGTGACGATCTTGACTGTCATTCCTCGGGAACCAACCCTCTCGCTCGGCGGCCTTTCATGGCGTTTCGGCCCCACCACACCGCCAGGAACGTGGCCGCACCCATGGCCACCACCAGGCTTGCACCGGAGGCGGCGGTTGACCGTACCGTGATCCGGGCCCTCCCGACCTCCAGATGGCCGTCGGGTGACTCCATGGTGATGCGGATGGGGAAGGCCCCCGAGGCCCTGGCCACCACGGGGAACCGCTGGATGGTGTTGAGGCGGGTGAGCTCCAGCTCCACCGTGGTGCCGGCGGGGAAGTCGAGCTTGTCGCTCTCGATCCTGACCACCACCCGCACCGGCTTGCCCGTGTTGTTCTTGAAGGTGAGGGGGATCTCCCCGGTACGGGCGGTCAGGGTGAAGGAGCGGCCTTCGGGCATCTCGATCTCGTCGAGCTGGGCCTTCACCTGGCGGTTGGCGCCGGTGACGTAGGCCTCCCGCTGGCGGAGCGTCTTCAGGTCGGAGGACTCGGCCACGAGGAGCTGCTCCTCGATGACCGCCGACGCGGCGTTGCCCGACCCCAGGACGGAGCCGAGCGAGTTCAGGTTGCGGCGGCCCTCGGCGACGTCGGCGGCGACCTCGGCGACGGACCCCGGCGTGGGGATCGCCGGCCTGCGGACCAGGTTGGCGCCGCTGTCGTCCCGCGCGCCGGGCACGGAGGCGAACAGGGTGTCGAGGGACATGGGCTCGATGATGGGGGACAGGGCCAGGCCGCCGGTCACCACATCGGTGAACTGGCGGGTCGGCCGCCAGTCGCGGGGGGCCACGGCGGCCACCCCCCGGCGCTCGTCGTCCCCCGGGCGGTCCAGGTACACGACGGCCAGGTCGGCGAGGAGGTGATGGGCGGACAGGGCCTGGTTGGCCGCCCCGTCGAAGTGGGCGGTGAGGCCGGCGTCGGCCGCCGCCGCCTGGACCCGGGTCGAGCGCCCGCTCAGGACGAAGGGCCGGGTGAGGGTCAGCTTCTGCTCGGGGATCGGGGTGAGCAAGGGCTCGGCGGTCAGCACGCGGTCGAACCCCCGACCGGCGAGGGTGTCGATCACCTTGGGGTCGAGGGCCTCCTCGGCCAGCCACGTCCGGCTGTCCAGCCGGGCACCCAGGATCTCGGTGAGGGTGGCCGCGCCCCGGTTCAGCTGGCTGGCAACCTCACCGTCGAGGCCGGCGCCCATGAGGGCGGCCAGGTTGGCGGGCACGTAGGGGCCGGACAGCATGGTCCGTTCGGCCGCCGCCGAGCGGAGGGAGTTCAGCAGCACCTTGGCTTCACGCTCGTTGCTGGCCGCCAGGGCGGCCACCGTCTCCGGCGTGGGCGCCAGGACGAAGGGTGTGGCCCGGACCGCCTCGACCCCCTGGGCCATGGCGGTGAGGACGTCGCCGTCGGGCAGCACCCGGGTGCCGTCGGGCTGAAGCGCCGGCGGGGCGTGGACGGGGAAGACCAGTGACACACCGAGCTTCGGTGTGACGTGGACCTCCGGGGTGTGCAGGAGGTGGGTGACGAACTTGTCGACCGTGGTGCCGGCCAACCTGTCGCGCAGCTCGACCCGCACCGGGTAGACGCCGTCGCGGGGAGGAAGCAGGACCCGGGACGGGTCGCGGGGCTGGTTCGGGTCGCGGATGGGCACGCTGAGGACGACGTCGCCGTTGGCCTCGGTCCTGAGCCCGGCCAGGGGTACCGGCTGCAGCGTGACGTGGGGCGAGTCGGCCATGCGGTCGGCAAGGGTCTCGACGAACTCCGACCGGGTGGCCACCGCCGGGAAGACGGTGAGGACGAACTCGAGGTTGGACGCGCCGGGGGGGCGGTCGACGTGGACCCGGATCAGGAAGTCGCCCCCGGTGGCCACCCATGGGGTCTGGGCCACGAACGTCATCCGGCCCCGGCCGGTCGGGGGCGCCGGCTGGGCGCCGGCGGCGCCGGCCCCCACCAGCAGGGTCAGCACGAGAACGGCGCTGAAACGAGCCCGGCCGGCCGGCACAGCCCTCAACTGACCCGCCGGTGGAGCACGGCCAGCTGGATGGGCTCCTCCCGGAAGCCCAGGGACAGGTAGAGCTGGAGGGCGGGGTCGTTGCCCAGCTGGGTGTTCACCACCGCCTCTGTGATCCCCTTGCGGCGCAACCACCGCAGGCCGTCGATGGCGAGGGCCCGGCCCAGGCCGCTGCGGCGGTGGCCAGGGTGCACCGCGAGCCGCTGCAGGTACCCCTGGGTGCCGCTGAGCCCGGTCACGGCATAGGCCAGGAGGGCACCGCCCCGCCGGGGCGACGCCACCCGGAACCGGCTCACCGGCGTGGCGTCGATGGCCTCGCGCAGCCCTTCGTCGTCCAGGCGCCAGAACGGCGCAAAGGAGCCGGCGTCGACGTCGAGGACGGCGGGCCGGTCCGAAGTCCTGCCCCGCCGAAGGGGGACGGCGACCTCCGGCATGCGGGGCAGGTTCTCCAGGTTGTGGCTGAGCAGGTGGAGGCGCTCGTAGACCTCGAAGCCGAGGGCCCGGAAACCTGACTGCTCGGCCGGCGCCAGGGCGCTGGTGACCACCTGCTCGAAACCCCGGGCGGCCAGCGAGTCCAGGCAGCGGTTGAGGAAATCGACCGACGGGGCGCCGGCCGGCGCCAGCGGGGCGAGGTAGGCGATGCGGCCGTCACCCCGCCACGGACCGGCCCGCGCCCGCTCCCACCCCCATTGGAGGACCTCGGCGGCCACAGTTGCCATTTCTGGGCAATCGTACCGGCGGGGGTGTCGCACGGCCGGAGCGGCCGGGAACGGGGTGAGAGCCGGCCGGTAGCGTGGGGTCGATGGTCCCCGAACGCCTCCGACCCCTCCTCGAGGAAGCCGCGCCCCTGGCCGAGCGGTTCGCCGACGCCGGCTGGCGCCTGTACCTCGTCGGCGGCAGCGTGCGCGACGCCATCCTCGACGTGGCGGTCAAGGAGGATCTCGACTTCACCACCGACGCCCGGCCCGACGACATCGAGGCCGTGGTGCGGGGCTGGGCCGACGCGGTGTGGGACCAGGGCCGGCGCTTCGGCACCATCGGCATCAAGAAGGGCGGGAGGATCTACGAGATCACCACCCACCGGGCCGACGCCTACACCGCCGACTCCCGCAAGCCCGATGTGCAGTTCTCCGACGCGGTGGAGGCCGACCTCTCCCGGCGCGACTTCACCGTGAACGCCATGGCGCTCAGCCTCCACCCCGCTCCCGGCCGCTCGGGCCAGCCCGATGCCGAGCTCATCGACCCCTTCGGCGGCCTCCAGGACCTCGCCGCCTACCGCCTCCGCACGCCGCTCTCGCCGGTCGAGTCGTTCACCGACGACCCCCTGCGCATGCTCCGGGCCGCCCGCTTCATCAGCGGCTACCACTTCCTGCCCGACAAGGAGCTCGTCGACGCGGTCAAGTCGCTTCGGGGTCGGTTGGAGATCGTGTCGGCCGAGAGGATCCGCGACGAGCTCGACAAGCTCCTGGTCGTCGAGTCGCCGGCCGACGGCCTCTGGTTCCTGGTCAACACCGGCCTGGCCGAGGAGTTCCTGCCCGAGTTGCCGGCGCTGGCGTTGCAGCAGGACCCCATCCACCGCCACAAGGACGTGCTGGCCCACACCATCGCCGTGGTCGAGAAGGCCAGCCCCGACAAGATCCTGCGCCTGGCCGCCCTTCTCCACGACATCGGCAAGCCCAAGACCCGCTCGTTCGGCAAGGGCGGGGTGACCTTCCACCACCACGAGGTGGTGGGCGCCCGCATGGCCGAGGAGCGCATGCGGGCCCTGCGCTACCCCGAGCACGAGATCGCCGACGTCCGCCGCCTGGTCGAGCTGCACCTGCGCTTCCACGGCTACGGCGACGACCTCTGGACCGACTCGGCCGTCCGCCGCTACGCCACCGACGCCGGCCCCCTCCTCGGCAAGCTGAACGAGCTGACCCGCTGCGACTGCACCACCCGCAACCAGCGCAAGGCCGCCGAGCTGGCCCGGCGCATGGACATGTTGGAGGAGCGGATCGCACACCTGGAGGAGCAGGAGGAGCTCGACCGCATCCGCCCCGACCTCGACGGCAACCAGATCATGGAGCACCTCGGCATCCCGCCGGGGCCCGACGTCGGCCAGGCCTGGAAGTTCCTCTACGAGCTGCGCCTGGAAGAGGGCCCCCTCGGTGAGGCGGAGGCCAAGCGCCGGCTCGACGCCTGGTGGTCGAGCCGGCGCTGAACGATCCTTAGGAGAGCGCCCCGGTCCCGCCCGACTCGCACTGCTGGACGGCCTCGCCGTAGCACTCGTCGGTGCCGTCGCCGCCGACGACCTGGTCGTCGCCCTCGCTGCCGGAGGCGATGTCGTCGCCGGCGCCGCCGGAGATGAAGTCGGCGCCCTGGTCACCGAAGAGGATGTCGTTCCCGTCGCCGCCGGAGATGCGGTCGACACCGGGGCCTCCGAACACGATGTCGTTGCCGGCGCCGGCCGAGATCTGGTCGTCACCCGCTCCGGCGTAGATGACGTCGTTGCCACCCAGGGCGCTGATGAAATCGTTGCCCGGCGAGCCGCAGATCACGTCGTCACCCTCGGTGCCGATGATGACGCCCGACCCGGAGATGGTGCAAGGAAGCAGGCGGGCCCAGTCGCACCGGCTCTCGTCGGAGCCGGCGTTGTTGGAGATGTTGACCTTGTTGGAGCCGTCCGAGGCGTTCATCACGAACAGCTCACCGGGGAACAGATGCGACCAGGCGATCTTCTGCCCGTCGGGCGACCAGGTCGGGAAGATGTCGAAGTTGTTGTCGGGACCGGTCAGGCGGACGGCGTTCGATCCGTCGACGGAGCTGGCCCGGTAGATCTCCACCTGGAGCGCGGTCGGGGTGGGGGCGAAGTCCCGCCGGCTGTGGAACGTCAGCTGGGAGCCGTCCGGCGACCAGTGGGCGTGAGAGTCCTCGGTGAGCGAGTTGGTGACCCGGGTCTGCACGTCGGCGTTGCCGTCGGCGTTGGCGTCGACCGGGACCAGTGTGTAGATCTCGAAGTCGCCGTCGCGGTTGGTGGTGAAGGCGATCCGGTCGCCCTGGGGCGACCAGTGGGCGAAGCTGTCCTGGAAGTTGTTGTTGGTCATCCGCCGCACGTCGGTGCCGTCGATGGCCATGGTGAAGATCTCCAGCGCGCTGTGGCCGGGGCCGGGGGCCACCGGGAACCGGCCCGACTGGAAGGCCAGCCTGGTGCCGTCGGGGCTGAAGGTGCCCGGCCGGTCCTCGCCGGGGCTGAAGGTCAGCCGCCTCACGCCGCTGCCGTCGGCGTACATGATGTAGATCTCCTGGTCGCCGTCCTCCCGGAGGCTGGTGAAGGCGATCCGGGTGCCGTCGGGCGACACCGTGGGCTCCAGGTCGTTGAAGGTGTTGAACGTCAGCTGCCGGGGCGGCTCGGCGCCGGTCGGGTCGAAGGCGAAGATCTCGCTGCTGCCGGTCATGTTGCTGTTGCAGTAGATCTTGCCGTTGCGGCCTGGGAACGCGGCGCCGACCGGGCCCACGTCGATGGCGGCCAGGGAGCCGACGAGGGCCAGCGCTCCCAGGCCCCTGGCCACGCGGCTCTTGTGCAGAGAAACCTTCGCCATGTTGCGGACTCCTTCGATCGATCGATGTACGCGAGAGCCGCGTCCCGCCCAGCCGGCGCCTACGCTAGGGACGTTCGTGTCCGTACATCAATGGATGTGCGTCGCACTTACCGGAGGAACTACTCCGGCCGGCGTATGCGGGATGCCTCCCGGCGGCCCATGACCGGGAGCCGGCCACGCCCTACGGTGGGCGCCGTGACCCGTCGATCGCGGATGGGCGACGCCGCCCTGGCCCTTGCCGTGGGCGTGGTCCAGGTGGCCGGCACCTACCTCGCCGGCCGCCATCAGGCCGACCGGGAGCCCTTCGACGTGCTGGCGGGCCTGTTGCTCCTCGCCGGTCCGGCGGCGCTGGTGGTCCGCCGGCGCTTTCCGGTGGCGGTCTACGTCACCGCCTTCGCCGCCACGCTGGGCTATGTGTCTTTGGGCTACCCGCGGGGGCCGATCTTCTTCAGCCTCATCGTGTCCTTCCTCACCGTGGCGCTGGCCGGGCATCGGGTCGTGGCGTGGGTCGGGCTGGCGGTGGGCTACGTCGGCTTCCTGTGGGCCGAGGTCGTGTTCGGGGACCTCGACGGCCCCGGATGGGAGGCCCTCGTCGGCCTCGCCGCCTGGCTCCTCGTGCTGGCCGCCGCCGGCGAGGGGCTGCGCATCCGCCGGGTCCGCACCGAAGAAGCAGCCCGCGCTCGGGAAGAGGAGAGCCGCCGGCGGGCGGGCGAGGAACGGCTGCGCATCGCCCGGGAGCTGCACGACGTGCTGGCCCACAACATCTCCCTGATCAACGTGCAGGCCGGGGTGGCCCTGCACCTCATGGAGGAGAAGCCCGAGCAGGCCCGCACGGCGCTCACGGCCATCAAGGCGGCCAGCAAGGACGCCCTGGGCGAGCTGCGGTCGGTGCTCGACGTGCTGCGGATGACCGGCCCGGGAGGCCGGTCCACGAGCGACGTCGACGAGGGGGCGCCCCGCGCGCCCACCACCGGCCTGGAGGACCTCGACCGGCTGGTGTCGGGCGCGACGGCCGCGGGCGTCGATGTCCGGGTGGTCACCGAAGGGACGCCGCGGCCGCTGCCGCCCAGTGTCGACCTGGCCGCGTTCCGCATCGTGCAGGAGGCCCTCACCAACGTGACCCGCCACGCCGGGCAGGCCACGGCCACCATCTCCCTCACCTACGGCGACGAGCGGCTCACCGTGCAGGTCGACGACGACGGGCGGGGCGTCAACGGCGCCGGCCCTGGGAGCGGCAACGGGATCCGGGGCATGAAGGAGCGGGCGTCGGCCCTGGGCGGCGAACTACGGGCGGGGCCGAAGCCGGGAGGGGGGTTCCGGGTGACCGCCTCGCTACCCGGGTGATTCGCGTCCTGCTGGCCGACGACCAGGCGCTGGTGCGGGCCGGCTTCAAGGCCCTGCTCGACGCCCAGCCCGACATCGAGGTCGTCGGCGAGGCGGGGGACGGAGATCAGGCCTTCACCCTCACCATGGAGCTGCGGCCCGACGTCGTCCTCATGGACATCCGCATGCCGGGCCGTGACGGCCTGGAGGCGACCCGCATGATCGCCGGCGACGACCGGCTCGCCGCCGTGCGCCTCGTCATCCTCACCACCTTCGAGCTCGACGAGTACGTCTTCGAGGCCATCCGGGCCGGCGCCAGCGGCTTCCTGGTCAAGGACACCGAGCCGGTGGAGCTTCTGCGGGCGGTGCGGGCGGTTGCGGCCGGCGACGCCCTGCTCTCCCCCAGCGTGACCCGCCGCCTGATCGGCGAGTTCGCCAGCCGGGCCAAGGAGCCGGCGCCGGGTGCCGATCTCGACCGCCTCACCGACCGGGAGCGGGAGGTCATGGCCCTCGTGGGCGCCGGGCTGACCAACGAGGAGATCGCCGAGAAGCTCTACATGAGCCCGGCGACGTCGAAGACCCACGTGAGCCGGGCCATGGTGAAACTCGGCGCCCGCGACCGGGCCCAGCTGGTCGTCTTCGCCTACGAGTCGGGCCTGGTCCGGCCCGGCTGGAGCGGCTGACCGGCGACCGACTGCATGCGTTTGGTCACTCGGGGGCCAATGTGACCCCCTATTGACCAAACGATGACGACGGCTGCTCCGCTCGGCGCAGGCGGGAAGCCTCCGCTCGACCGACACCCGCCTGGCGGCAAGGGCCGTCCATGCCACCAAGGTCTACGGGACCGCCAGCACGCAGGTGCGGGCCCTCGACGGCGTGACCGTCGACGTGCCGGGCAGCCGTTCCACCGTCGCAGCCGGGAGGGGTGGGCGGCGCACGCCGGCCAGGACGTCGACGCCCGGGTCCTCGTCGCGCTGGCGGCCGGCGTGAGCCTGGCCGCCGGCAGGGCGGCGGTCACGGCGGTGGCCGGCGGAGCCGGCGGGCTGGTACTCGGCGTGCTCCTGGGCCGGGCCCTGGTGCAGGCGGCACCTGCCGCCGGCTTCGCCACCTTCGCCGCCCCCGCCGGCCCGCTGGCCGTCGTGCTGGTGGCCGGCATCCTGGCCGGCGTCGGGCCGGCTCGGCGGGGCGGCCGAGCTCGACGTGCTGGCGGCGATCGCCACATAGAGTCGCCGGTCATGCCGCCGCCCACTCCGGAACAGATCGCCGCGCGCCACGGATGGGCGGTCGACGCACTCGAGCGACGCACGGGAATCGTCGAGGGGCTCGTGGCCGACTGCCGCGAGCCCCTCGACTGGTTGGGCCTCCGGCGCCTGGTCCACCGCTTTCTCGGCTACGCCGGCCCGTCGTCACCGTCGCGGCCCCGGCCCGAGCCGGTGACGGCCGCCTTCGAGCGTCACGTGGCCGAGCTGCAGGCCGTGGCATCACGGGTCGAGGCCGAGCTGGCGAACGTCACGCCCGGCGCGCTGGCGGAGGCGCGAAGCCGGCTCGGGCTGCGGCTGGCCCTCATCGGCAAGGGTGGCGCCGGCAAGACCGTGCTCTCCTCCACCCTGGCCCGCACCCTGGCCCGCCGAGGGCGAAAGGTGCTCGCCGTCGACCTCGACACCTGCCCGGGGCTGGCGTTCAGCCTCGGCATCCCGGTCGACGACGCCGGCCTGCCGATCGAAGCGCTGGAGGAGCAGCCGGCGGCGCCCTACGGGTGGCAGCTGGCCGCCGGCCTCACGCCGGACGAGGCCGTCGAGCGCTTCGCCGCCGTCGCCCCCGACGGCATCCGGTTCCTCGGGCTCGGCAAGATCGGCGCGGTGGACACGACGGCCGGGCGGCCGGCCATCGACAAGGACAAGGCCCGGATGTCGGTGGCGGCCGTCCGCCAGATCCTCATGGGCTTCGCCGACCCCAGGTGCGACGTGATCGCCGACCTGGAAGCCGGCCCGACCACTCCGTTCGAGAACTACCACGAGTTCGCCGACGACGTCGTGGTCGTGGTGGGGCCGGCGTGGCGCTCGGCCATGACCGCCCGCCGCCTGATCCCCATGGTCGGCGACCGCCGCCTGACGATCGTCGCCAACCGCTGGCGCGACGAGCCCGACCACCCCGGCCTGGCGCCGGCCATTCGCGTCCCCGACGATCCCGCGCTCACCCAGGCCGAGCGGGAAGGCCGCTCCCCGTTCGAGGCCTGCCCCGACTCGCCGGCGATACAGGCCATCGGCCGGCTGGCCGACCTGCTGGTGGCGCAGGCGAGCGCGCCGAGCCCGAACCGGTGACGATTCCCGGGGTCCCGACCCCCGGATCCGTCACCAGTTCGTAGGCGGCCAGTCACCTGACGGGGCGCGGAGCCTCCGCCTCTGACGGCCACCAGCCGGCGGCCACGCCGGCGTGGATCGCGGCGCCGCGCGCCACGGCCGATGTGACCGGCGAGCGCACGACGGGGACGGGAAAGGTGGCCGCCTTGGCCCGCAGCCACGGCTCGCTGACGCTGCCCCCTCCGAACACGACGACCCGCATGCGGGGGCCGATGACGCCGGTGAGCCGGCGGTAGGCGTCGACGGTACGAGCGGTGAGGCCGGCGAGGACGCCGGCCCAGATCCGGCCCCGCTCGTCGCAGGGGTCCAGGGCGTCGCACTCCGCCGGCGAGAGCCCGAGCGACGCGGCCGCCTCTTCGATGACGGGCCCGGCGCGGACGGCGCTGACCATGACGGCCCAGTCGATCCCGCCGGGGTAGACGGAGACGGCGGCGCGGTTCGGCGGCGCCGCGGCCATGTCGGGGGCGGTGGCGGCGCGGGCGGCGAGGGTCTCGGCGGTCCCGACCGAGTTGGCCACCTCGTCGGGAGCCACGCCGGCACCCGCCATCCCGGCCAGGTGGTCGTGCCCGGCAACGGTGAGGGGGATCCCCTCGGCGACCCCTGACCACGCCGCTCCCTCCGCCGACACCCGCCCCATCACGCTGCCTGCGGCCCGCACCGGGGCGAAGATCTCCGTGCTGAACCGGAGGGCGGCGCCGACCTCGGGCAACCAGCGGCGGGCAACGACGTCGTAGCAGCCAGTACGGGCGGCCAAGGAATGCTCAGTGGCCTCGGCACCGGTCAGGGCGCGCAGGGCCAGTTCGGGGACGCCGAGCCACCGGTCGACTGGGCCGACACCGTCGGCGGCGAGCCACCCCAGCTTCGCCGCCGTCATCTTCGTGTTCGGCGGCTGGCCGGTGCGCAGCGCCAAGTCCGGGCCGAACTGGCGCTCCAGTTCGCCGACGGCTTCGGCGCCCCTGCCGTCATGCCAGGCGATGACCGGCGCCAGCGGGGCACCGCCACGGTCGAGCGGCGCTCCGCTCTCGGCGATACCGGCGATTCCCACGGCGACGGCCTGCCCCCGGGCCGGGCCGAGTCCCTCCAGCACCTCCTGCACGCAGCGTAGGAGGGCGCCGACCTCCATCTCCACCCGGCCACCGGTCGTGACGAACGGCGTGGCCACGGTGGCGGCGTCGGCCTCTCGCCCGCCGGCGTCGAGGAGGACGGCCTTGGTCCGCGACGTCCCGATGTCGAGGCCGAGGAGCACCGGCTAGTAGCCGTCGGCCCAGTCTCCTTCGTCGACGTCCCAGTCGATGTCACCGGGCTCGGTCACCTGGACGGTGAGGTGCGTCATGGCGGAATCGGGCGCCCCGCCGTGCCAGTGCCACTCGTCGGGCTCCACGGTGACCACGTCGCCGGGCAGGACGATCTGGCGCCCGTCGCGGCCGGCGACGATCCCACGGCCGGAGGCGATGTGGAGCACCTGCCCCGACCGGTGGATGTGGGGACGGGTGCGGACGCCGGCGTCGAAGTGAACCGCAGACACCCCGGGACGACCGCCGAACGGGCTGGTGAAGCGCTGGACCCGGGCCTCGCCCTGGAAGTGGGACCGGTACTCCTCGGGCATCTCGCCCCGGCTGCTGTCGATCGTCTCGAACTCCATGGCGCCAGGCTAAGCACCGTCGGTCGCCTGGCGCCCGACGAGCCCCTCGACCTGACGACCAGTGGCGCGATGAGTCCCGGGTGCCGCCGGCGTCCTATCTGCATGGTCCCAGCCGACGCCCGCGCCGAGGTGGTGCTCCTGCGCGACGGCGCCGAGGTGGCCAGCTGGCCGCTGGTGTGCGAGGGGGGCCGGGTGGACCTGCGGGCGGTGGACACCCTGGCCCGCCTGCAGCTGCGGGCCAAGGGCCGGGGCTGCACGGTGTGGCTGCGCCACGCCGGCCCCGACCTGGTCGAGCTCGTCGAGCTGGTGGGGCTAGCCGGCGTGATGCAGCTGGGGCGGCACGCCGAAGACCTCGAACAGCGCGGTGTCGAGGAAGTTGTGATGCCCGACGATCCGCTCGCCTGAGATCTCGATGAGCTGGATCGACCACGGCTTCAGCTCGCCGGTGGCGGGGTCGGGCTTGTAGGAGGCGAAGGCGGCCATACCGTTGGCCCCGACGGCCACCAGCCGCGAGCCCTCGCACGCCTTACCCTCGCCGACGAACCACTCGGCCATCTCGTCGGGACCGCTGAGCCAGAAGTCGAAGGGCGGCATGGACATCACCACGTCGTCCCGCAGCAGCGTCACCAACGAGGAGATGTCGTAGCGCTCGAAGGCGTCGACGTAGCGGGCCAGCAGCTCCCGCTGCTCGTCCCCGAGCTCGACAGACTGGTGCTGTCCCGTCTCCACCGTGGCGAGGGTCGCCCGGGCCCGCTGCAGGGCGCTGTTGACCGACGCCACCGTGGTGTCCAGCAGCTCGGCCACCTCGGCGGCCTGCCAGCGCAGCACCTCCCGCAGGATGAGCACCGCCCGCTGGCGGGCGGGCAGGCGCTGGAGGGCGGTGACGAAGGCCAGCTTGATGGACTCCTTGGCCTCCACCAGCTCGGCGGGGTCGCCGTCGGTGGGCAGCACCCGGGAATCGGGGATGGGGGTGACCCAGGCGTTTTCCTCGCGCTTGGCCCAGGTGAAGGCGTCGGCCTTGCCCGCCGGCCCCAGGTCCATGGCCAGGGCCCGGCGCTGGCGGCCCCGCAGCATGTCGAGGCACACGTTGGTGGCGATGCGGTACACCCAGGAGCGGACGGCCGAGCGGCCCTCGAAGGTGTCGGCGTTCCTCCACGCCCGGACCATGGTCTCCTGGACCGCGTCGTCGGCCTCGAACGCCGACCCCAGCATCCGGTAGCAGTAGCCGGTGAGCTCCCGGCGGTACTGCTCCAGGTCCTCGATCCGGAAGTCGGCACTGACGGCCATGGGGGGCGAGTCTACGACGAGGGTCATGGGTCGGGCGTCCGGGGTGTCCACACGGGGGGTAGACGTCGAACCTCCCCGGGATTCATCGCGTTTCGTGAAGATGGGGCCAGGGCGGCAGGATGGACAGCGTGGAAACCGACATAGCCGACGCCGTCGCACAGCTCCGCCAGGAACGCAAGCTCGCCATCGAGGTCGACGACCGCACCATCCGCCTGGTCGAGCCGGTGAACGGCGACCCCGGCTCCGCCGTGCTGCGGGTCCTCGGCACCGCCCAGGCCGCCTCTCCCGTGGGCGTCGCCTCCCACGGGCCCGGAAAGCTTGCCGTCGGCGTGTGGCGGGCGCCCCACCTCTACCTGGCCCGCTGGACCAACGGGAAGCGCTGGGTCGTCGGTTACCGGCTCCCGACCGACGCCAAGCCGAACGACTACGTCCGCATGGAGGGCCGCATCCCGACCCGGTTGGAGACCGACAACTGGTACGGGCCCGTCCCGGCCGAGGTCGACGAGGCGTTCCTGGACGCCGGCCTCATGCTCGACGACCCCCCCTTCCCCG
>Ga0247713_1000115_pt1 | contig 56727 bp, 47 predicted proteins | sample 21E_NmetaG_FD_189936 | JGI IMG/M metagenome (GOLD analysis project Ga0247713, IMG submission 189936) | Soil microbial communities from hillslope of Landscape Evolution Observatory, University of Arizona, Oracle, AZ, United States - 2-1-E_N | ecosystem: Engineered > Artificial ecosystem >...
CCGCCACCGCCGCCGCCACGGTCGTCGTCGCGGTCCCGCTCCCGCTCCCGCTCGCGGTCCTGGTCGCGGTCGCCGTCGCGGTCCTGGCCGTCCTCGTCGTCCTCGTCGTCGTCCGCGGGCTCGCGTCGGTCGTAGCGGACGACCACGATCGTCACCTGCTCGCCCGGCTCCAGCCGACTCCCGCCGTCGGGCGCCATGTCGACCACCGTGCCGCCGGGCACCTGCGGCCGCTGGTTCGGTCCGAGCTCGACCCGCTCGGTCTGGACGTCCACCTCGTACTCGGCGTCTTCGAGCACGGACACGGCTCGCTGCTGGCGCATCCCGACGACGTCGGGCACACGGGGCGGGTCACCCTGGCCGTTGGAGACCAGCAGGGTCACGAGCTTGCCGGGCGGCACCCGCGTGCCCGGTTCGGGGCGCTGGTCGACGATCGTGCCGCGGTCGCGGTAGTCATCCACCCGCCGCACCTCGATGTTGAACGTGTAGTCCTCGGCGTACTCCTCGACGACGTCGGGAGCATGCTGCTCGTCGAAGTCGGGGACCTCGACCGGGTCGACCGATGGCGGCTGCGCAAACGCCTCCTGGTCGAGCTGGTGGACCACGTCGGCCATGTACGCCGACCACAGGGCCGTCGGCAGCGACCCGCCGGTCACCAGGTCGACACCCAGGACGTCCTCCATCCGGCGCGGCTGCTCGAACCCCACCCAGGCGGCCGTCACCATCTGCGGCACGTAGCCCACGAACCACGCGTCCTTGTAGTCGTCGGTCGTGCCGGTCTTGCCGGCGACGGGACGGCCGAGGTCAGCCGCCGTTGCAGTGCCGGCGTTGACCGGCTCCTGCAACAGGTCGTTGACGTGTGCGGCGAGGTCGGCGTCGAAGCGCTCGCGGCACGACGCCCGGTACTCCTGGTCGCCGCCGCCCGCAGCCTCGCCCAGCTCGATGCGGGTGACCACCAGCGGCTGGCAGTACTCGCCGCCGCTGGCGAACGTCGCGTACGAAGCGGCCATGGCGACGGGGAAGGCACTGCCGCTGCCCAGCGCCACGGAGCACTGCTCGGGCAGCTGCCCACCGACCAGCCCCAGCCCGCGTGCGGTCTCGACGAGACGGTCCGGGCCCAGCAGGCCGGCCAGCTTGGCGTGATACACGTTGTTGGACACCCGGATGGCCTCGGCCATGTCCTTGATGCCGGGGTCCTCGCTGTAGTTGCGCGGACGGTACGCATCCCCGTCGTCGTCGCAGCCGTCGATCGCCTGTCCGTCGCGGGTGCGCTCCTCCCACCCCACCGGGACCCCCTCCTGCAGCGCTGCGGCAAGGACGAAGGGCTTAAAAGCGCTACCGGGCTGGCGGCCGCTGCCCCCCAGCCCCGGCACCGCGGGGTTGACCATCGTGTTGGGGCAGTCGTCGTCGCCGTCGCCACAGGTGCCCCACGACTTCGGCCCGACCGCCATGGCGCGCACCGCACCGGTCCCCGGTTGGATGCTGACCAGCGTCGCCAGCGGTGAGGTCGCCGGGTCGCCCATGAGGTCGGCGATCGCCTCGGTCGCCTGCCGCTGGAAGGCCGGCTGCAGTGTGGTGTGCACCGTCAGACCGCCACCGAACACCAGCCGTTCCCGTCGCTGGGGCTCGTCACCGAGCACCTCGTCGTAGCGCTCGTCGGTCAACAGCAGGTGGCGCACGTATGCGACGAAGAACGGCTCCTGCGGCGGCGGTGGCGGATTGACGTCCAGCGCGAGGTCGCGCTCCCGCGCCTGGTCGGCTGCTGCGCGGTCGACGCGGTCGGTCGCCACCAGCCGCTCGAGGACCCGGTCGCGAGCGTCCTTGGCCTGGTCCGGGTTGTCGACCGGGTTCAACCGGGACGGTGACGGGATCAGTCCGACCAGGGTCGCGGCCTGACCGAGGTGGAGGTCGGCCGCCGAGGAGTTGAAGTACAGCTCGGCCGCGGCCTGGATCCCGTAGGCGCCCTGACCGAAGTACGTCTCGTTGAGATAGCGCTGGAGGATCTCGTCCTTGGTCAACCGCCGCTCCAGCTGCAGCGCGTACCACGCCTCGGTGAGCTTGCGTCGAACGGTCCGGGACGAGTCCAGGTACACGTTCTTCACCAGCTGCTGGGTGATGGTTGACCCGCCTTGCTCCACGTCGCCGCTACGGAGGTTGGCGACAGCGGCCCGCATGACGGCGCGGTGGTCGATGCCGGGGTGCTCGTAGAACTGGCTGTCCTCGGACGCCAGCACGGCGTCGACGACGACGTCGGCCACCTTGTCGAGGTCGACGCGCACGCGGTTGACCTCGTCGTACAGCGTCGCCAGCTCCGACCCGTCAGCGGCAAGCAGCACCGACCGCTCCGTGACGGGATCCAGGTCACCGGGCAGCGGCGGGGCGTCGCTGAGCAACCGCAGGACGGGCTCGCCGAGTGCGACGGCGGCGCGGGGAGGCAGGACGTAGACGATCGCGGCGAACGCGACCGGCAGCACGACCAGCAAGGCCGCGGCCATGGCCAGCTTGACCGGCCAGGCACGGCGCCGCAGCCAGCGCGCTGCGCCGGCGAACGGTCGGGTCAGTTGTCGGGTGAGCGCCGTCATCGGGCCGCCAGGGGTCGCGGGCAGCGGTCCGTCGCGTGATCTACCCGCTGCCGCACGGCCGCCAACCTCAGCGTCGCCGCCGGCCGCGCTGGGCTCGCTCGGTCAGGACGCGCTGCTGCGCGACCTGCTGTGCCTCGGCCGCGAGCTTGGCGTACGACTCCCACCGCTGCGGATCCAGGTCGCCGGATTCCAAGGCGGCGAGGACAGCACAGCCCGGCTCGGCCTCGTGGGCGCAGTCGGAGAACCGGCACCGCGCGGCGAGCTCCTCGATGTCGCTGAACGCCCCCTCGTCGACGGTCTCCTCCAGCATGCCGACGCTGCGCAGGCCGGGCGTGTCGATCAGCAGCCCTCCGGAGGGAAGGCGCAGCAGCTGTCGGTGCGACGTCGTGTGCCGGCCCTTGCCGTCCTTGCGCACCTCCTGCTCGGCGAGACTGTGTTCGCCCGTCAGGCGGTTTGCCAGCGTCGACTTGCCGGCCCCCGACTGGCCGACGAGCACGACGGTCTGGCCCGGTTGCAGATGCCGCTGCAGGTCGCCCAGTCCGGTCCCGGCACGGGAGCTGATCGCGACGACCTCCACCTCGCGCACGTGGCGGCGGACCTGATCGAGCGCCGACGCCACGTCGTCATGCAGGTCCGCCTTGGTCAGGACCAGCACCGGCTGGGCGCCACCCGTCAGGGCCAGTGACAAGAACCGGTCCGTGCGGCGCGGGTTGTACGCGACGTCCAGGGCCACCACGATCAGCACCGTGTCGATGTTCGCGGCCAGCGCCTGGGGCTGGGTCCGCTCGTCGTCGCCGGCGTTGCGCTGCAGCAGGCTGGTGCGGGGCAGGACGTGCTCGGCCAGCGGGGGACCTCCGCCCGGGTCGTCGCGCAGCACGACCCAGTCACCGACCGTCGGCGCGTCCAGCGGGTCGGCCAGCCGCCGGAAGCGTGGATGCTTGCGTGCCCGCCGGGAGCCGTCTGCGGTCTCCACGTTCAGCCAGCCGCCGCGGTCGATGCGGCTGACCCTGCCAGGCCAGCCATCGTCGTCGTGCGCGCGGAACGCCTCGGCGTGACGGGGCTTCCAGCCGAGTTCGTGCAGGGACTGCGCCATGCGGGCCACCGGCGTGCAGGGTACGCAGCCGCCTGGGGGCGTGGGTGCAGACTGCCCGTGTGGAACCCGACGTTGCGCACGCCCTGCAGCTGGCCGTCGATCTGATCGGGACGTTCGTCTTCGCGCTCAGCGGCGCCCTGCTCGCCGTGCGCAAGGACCTCGACGCCTTCGGGGTCGCGGCGTTGTCGCTGGCCGCCGGCATGGGCGGCGGCATGCTGCGCGACGTGCTCATCGGTGCGGTGCCGCCCGTGGCGCTGGTCGATGCCCGCTACGTGATCGGGGCGCTCGCCGCGGCGGCGGTCGGGTTCGTCTCCCACCACCAGCTCGAGCGGCTGGGGCCGGCGGTGCGGCTGTTCGACGCCGCGGGGTTGGCGTTCTTCGCGGTCGCCGGCGCGGCCAAGGCATCCGCCGCCGAGCTCCCGGCCTTCGCCGCGGTCGGGATGGGGGTCGTGACCGCCGTCGGCGGCGGCATCCTGCGCGACGTGCTCGCCGACGAGCTGCCCCTGGTCCTGCGTCGCGAGATCTACGCCGTCGCGGCGCTGCTGGGCGCGGGCGTGGTCGCCGGTGCGTACGCCCTCGGGCAGTACGGGCCTGTGGCCGCCGCCGTTGGCATCGCGCTGACGTTTCTGGTGCGATTGGTCGCCCTGCGCCGCAACTGGAACGCGCCGACCGCGCCCCAACCCCCGGACTGACATGACTGCTGCAACCCCCCTGTTCCGCGGCCCCGGTGTCGCACTCATCACGCTGTTCGACCGCGACGGCACCTTGCTGCTGCAGGACACTGCCGCCTTCGCCGCCGACCTGGCCGCCAAGGGCGCCGCGGCCGTGCTGGTCGCGGGCACCACCGGGGAGTTCTGGGCCCTGACCGACGACGAGCGGGTGGATCTGGTAGCCGCCGTGCGCTCGGCGCTACCCCGGAGCGTCCCGGTGATCGCCGGCGTCGGCGCGTACACCACCACGGCGGCCGTGGCGCTGTGCGGCCGAGTGCGCGAGGCCGGCGCGGACGCCGCCCTGGCCTTCGTCCCGCACGGCGAGAAGCCAGCCGAGGTGTACGCCCGGCTCCGCGACACCCTGGGCGATCTCCCGCTGTTGGCGTATCACTTCCCCGCCGCCGGCTACGAGCCGTTGGACGTGGAGGCGCTGGCCGACATGGGCATCGACGGGATCAAGGACTCGTCGGGCGAGCCGGCGCGGCTGCTGCGCACCCGCCCGCTGCTGCCGGCCGCGACCTACACCGGGTCGGCGCTGCTCGTCAGCCTTGCGGCCGCCTTGCAGCTGCCTGGTGCGCTGCTCGCTCTGTCCAACGTCGAGCCCGCCACGGCGCAGGCGGCGTGGCACGGTGACCTCACCGCTCAGGGGCGGCTTGCCGACCTGCACGCCCAGCTGGCGGCCGAGCCGCCTCCGGTGGTGCTCAAGCGCCTGGTCGCGGACCGCCATGGCACGCCGGCGTGGACGCGAACGCGTCCGGCCGGCGCCATGGGCTGACCGTCACGACGCCTCGTCGCCGACCGCCTCGGCGAGCTCGTCCTTGGTCATCGACGACCGACCCGGCACGTCCTGCTCCTTGGCGCGCTCGTACAGCTCGTCGCGGGTGAGGTCCTGCTCCGCGCCGGCGGAACCGCCCGCCTGTCCGCCCTGACGCCGCGCCTTGGCCTCCTGCAGCCGCTGTCCCATCGCCGCCAGGCGCTCGTCGCCGAAGACCTCCCGCAGCTTGGGGAACAGCTCCTCCTCTTCCTCCTCGGCGTGGTGCTCGACGTTCTCGATGAGCACCGTCATCTTCGCCACCCACGCGTCGTCGTCGGGCTGCAGCTGCGCGATCTCGCCCATGAGAACCTCGACGACGTGGTGCTCCTCGACGCCTTCCTTGACGAGCTCCTCGGCCTCTTCGCCGACCTGCTCGGCCTCCGGGTAGAAGACCTCCTCCTCGATCGAGGTGTGCACCTCGAGCTCGGCGAAGATCTTCTGCTGGACCTCTGCCAGCCGCTGCGTGTCACCGGCTTCCTTGGCCTTGGAGAACTGCTCGAACAGCTCACGCACGGTGTCATGGTCGGACTTCAGCAGCTCGAGGGCGTCCACGGGTGGCTCCTTGTGTCTGGGGCTTGGGCGCTGTTCATCCCCCGCCGGCAGCGGGCTAATCACCCACCGACCGCGCGTCGATGCGGTACTCCCAGGGCCCCAACATCACCGTCGTGTCGTGCAGCGGCGCGGCCGCCGGCGCGTCGCCCAGGTTGACCGCCACCGCCACCGTCTGGGCGTCGCTGTGCCAGGACCACGCCAGCGCCCGGCTGTCGCACGCGTGCAGCTGCCACCGCCCCGTCCGCATGCCGCTGTCCGCGATCCGACCGAGCAGCGTCCGGTAGAACGCCCGCAGGCGCTGGTCGACCGGCTCGTCGGGCCGGCGGCCCAGCTGCACTGGTGGCCGCTGCCGCCGCCCCTCCGCCTGCCCTTCGTACAGCAGCACCGCACCCGGCAACGTGCACACCGCCGCCGCGGCGGCCTCCAGCGCAGCCGCAGGTAACCGCGAGGCGGCGCGCGGCTCGTCGTGGTTCTCAAGGAAGCGCACCACCCGCCGCTGGTAGGCCAGGTCCGCGGTGAGGTGGTCCCACACGTCGTCGACGCGCAGCTCGACGAGCCGGTCGTACAGCGTCTTGTCGTAGCAGTAGTCGAACCCCTGCTGCAGCAGTGGCCACTCCATCCCCCAGTAGGCCTCGGCGACGAACAGGAAGTCCGGCGCGCTCGTCCGCACGGCGGCGATGATGGCCGGCCAGAACTCGTCGTCCGGGGGTGCACCCGCCCGCTCGCCCCACGTGCGCGCGAAGACCTCGGTGGTCATCAGCATGGCCATGTCGCAGCGCACCCCGTCGGCACGGTCGGCGATCCTGCGCAGCGTCTCGACGGTCGCCGCCCGCAGCGCCGGCGAGAACGCGTCAAGTTGCGCGACGTCCGTCCACGGCGGGAAGTACGGATCGCGAGCCAGCGCCACGACCCGGTCGTCGACGGCGAAGAACTCGCCGGGGCGCTCCGACACATCCTGCTCGTCGCCGGTGATGACCAGGCCGCGCGGATCGGTGACCCAGTCGTGGTCACGCGCGACGTGGTTGGGGACGTAGTCGACCAGCAGCCGGACACCCCGGCGGGTCAGCGAGGCCCGTGCCGCAGCCAGCCCGTCGTCCCCCCCGAGGTGCGCGTCGACGGTGTAGGCACGAATGCAGTACGGGGAGCCGACGATGTCGTCGTCGGTGAGGTCGGCCAGCGCGGCCGCGAGCTCTGCGCGGACCCCCGGTTCCGTCCGGGCGATGGCCGCGCCCACCGGGCTGCGCTCCCACACCCCCATCAGCCAGACCGCGTCGACGCCCGGCAGCAAGACCTCGTCCCAGTCCGCAGCGGTCAGGGTCCCCAGGTCGACGTGGCGGCCGTGTCGCCGGCTCAGCTCGTCGAGCCACACCCACGTGTTGATCTCCAGGATGATCGGCTGCTGAGGCCACCCCGCGGCCGGCGTCGACACAGTCATGCGGGGCATGATCGCAGCCACATCGCCGGCGGCGCCGAACGTGCTTAGCCTGTTGGCGATGGCGGGCCCGACCTTCGCCGAGCTGCAACGGCGACTTCACGATCGTCTCCACGACGGCACCCCCGAGACGTCGGCGCGGGTGATCGTCGCGTGTCCCTCGCTGTCGTTTCCCGTCGAGGAGCTGGTGAAGATCGTCGGGATCCAGTTCTACGAGGAGCGGATGCTGTTCCTCGCCCTGCTGCTGCGCGATCCCGGGATGGAGCTGGTCTACCCGACGTCGGTACCGATCGACCCCGCGATCGTCGAGTACTACCTCAGCTGGCTGCCGGATCCCGGCGACGCGCGGCGGCGGCTGCATCTGCTCGCGGCCGACGACCCGGCCGCCGCGCCGCTGACCGGCAAGCTTCTGGCCCGCCCGGACCTGGTCGCCGCGCTGCGCCGGCACATCAGCCGACCCGAGGAGGCCCACCTCCTGCCGTTCAACATGACCGAGGGCGAGGCGGCACTGGCCGAGGCGCTGGGCATCCCGGCCTACGGACCGGATCCGGAGCTTGCCTGGCTTGGCTCGAAAAGCGGCGCCCGGCATCTGGCCACCGAGGCCGGTGTCGCGGTCTTCGAGGGTGCCGGCGACCTGTACTCGATGGAGGACCTCGAACGCGCGTTGACGCAGCTGCGGCGTGCGCGACCGGACGCGAGCGCAGCCGTGGCGAAGCTCAACCACGGATTCTCCGGCCAGGGCAACCTCGTGTTCGACCTCGCCGCGGTCCGGTCCCCATTGGAGACGTCCGAGGCGCGGTTCTGCGCCGCCGAGGAGAGCTGGGACACCTACGCCAGGAAGGTGGCCGCCGACGGGGCCATCGTCGAGGAGCTGGCCAAGACGCCGGGGACCGTCTCGCCCAGCGTGCAGCTCCGCATCCTTCCGGGCCGGCGGGTGGAAGTCGTGTCCACCCACGACCAGATCTTGGGCGGGCCCGACGACCAGGTCTACCTGGGCTGTCGCTTCCCCGCCGACGACCAGTACCGCGGCGAGATCCAGGACGCCGCCCTGCGGGTCGCCAGGGTCATGGCCGACCGCGGCGTCATCGGCTCGTTCGGCATGGACTTCGTGGTCGTGCCGGGCGCCGGAGTGCACCTCAGCGAGATCAACCTCCGACTCGGCGGGACGACCCATCCGTTCCTGATGGCGCGCTACGTCTCACAGGGGACCTACGACCAGGCCACAGGCCGTCTGCTCATCGACGGGCAGTCCCGGGTGTACAAGGCCAGTGACAATCTGAAGTCCCCAGGCTACGTCGGACTGACGCCGGGTCAGGTGATCGCAGCGGTGGCCGAGGCGGGCCTGGCGTACGACCCGGCGTCAGCGAGCGGCGCCACCTTGCACCTGCTCGGCGCCGTGCAGGACTACGGTAAGTTCGGCATGGTCTGCATCGGGACGTCCCACGACCACGCCGAGGCCGTCTTCGGTCAGGTCGAGGATCTCGTCGGCCGCCTCGGGTGACAGGGGCGTCGCACCCGTCTCCGGCGGGGCGGCACGGCGGTCGCGGCGGTCGATCCACCGGGCTGCGACGAACCCCGCGACGTTCGCGGCGGCGTGGACCATGACGGGCGCGACGACGCTGCCGCTGCGACGGCGCAGCACCGCGAGCACAGCACCGGCGATGCCCGTCGCCGCGACGGTGCCGGTCACCGCAGGGCCGTATCCCCCCGGCAGGGCGCTGTCCGCGGCGTCGACCAGGGGTCCCCGGTCGACCGCCGGGAGGATGTGCCACAGGCCGAACAACGACGACGTCCATGCCACCGACCGGCCCCAGGACCGCCGTGAGCCGGACAGGCTCAGCAAGGCGCTGCGGAAGGCGAGCTCCTCGGCCAGCGCCGTGCCGACAGGGATGCGGTAGCACGCCTCGACGGCAGCGGAGCGGGGATTGTGAGCGAGCACACGCTCGTCGTGGAACAGCGGCCGGGTCCTCGGGTGCGCTGCAAGCCCCGCGACGGCGGCCACCACCGCCGATCCGACAACGGCACCTGCCCGCACCCCCTCACCGAGGCTGCTGCGGTCCAGTCCGAGTTCCGCCCAGGAGATGCCCGACCAGCGCGCCAGACCGACCAGCACTGCGGCGTACGCGAGGTTGGCCGGCACATACGCGGACCTGGGGACGCGCCGGTTGCACGACCAGTTGTGGGTGGTAGCCAGCACGACGGCGGCGGCTTCGGCCACACGGCGGCGGTTCACGGCGTTGTGCGGGGGGTCATGGTGTCGACTCAATGCCCGCCGCCGGGGCGGCTCAACCCGTCCCGGCGGAAGGCGTCCGGTTCGTCCCGGTCTACACCGGCAGGGCGCAGGCGAAGCCGTACTGGCGGCTGGGCCGCAGCGTCGCCGTGCCCAGCTTCCACTGCGGCAACACCGGTGCCGTGACCGTGGGCATCGCCCGGTTGTGCTTGGGGCGGTCGATCTTGAGGATGTCGATGCCCCGGCTCGCGTTGAGGACGTACACCAGGTCGCCCGCCTTGTTGTTGGGTGGGAAGTACGCGCCCCACGCCAGGATCTCAGGGGTGATGTAGTACCCCACCTGGCGGATCTGGTCGCCGCTGACGTCCAGCAGTCGCAGGCCCTGCTGGTACCAGCCGTGGGCGATCAGGCCCTTGCGCTCGTCGAAGTAGTGGGCACTGCACACCGCCGACGGTGACGCGGTTTCGGTGTCCATCTCGGTGCTCCACATGTCCATCGGCCGCAGCTGCTTGCCGGTCGGGTTGCCCTTCTTGTCCACCGGGAGCTTCCAGCGCTGGAACGAACCTGCGCCACGGCAGCCGGGGCGGGTGTAGTCCTCCTCGGTGACGTAGACCACGTCGGAGCCTTTGCGACGCAGCGAGTTGTGGAGGATGAAGTCGTTGTACGTCGACCCGTCGTCGAGCCCGAACGTCTCCGCGTACCGGCTCTTGCCCTTGTCGTTGGTGGTGGTCACCAGCGTGCCGAGCGACTGTCCGTCGTAGTCCTTGGGCAGCCGGTACCCGGCGAGTCCGTCGAAACCGGCAACCCAGTACAGCCCGTTGCCGTCGCGCTGGACATCGTGGGTGACCAGACCGCCTGCCGGCGTGGGCTGGGTGCCCAGGTCCTTGGGGTTGGCCGGGTCGCGCAGGTCGATGACGCGAATGCCGCCGCCGTCGGTGACCCAGGCGAACCGGCAGCGCTGCACGCACGTCGCGGTGTGTCCCGGTCCGCCCTGCACGGGGTTGCCGCCCATGTCCAGCTGCGACTTCAGCGTCGGGTTGGCAGGATCACTGATGTCGACGACATACAGGACTCCGCGGCTCTCGGCGGCGTCGTTGCTGATCAGCAGGATGTTGCCGCCCAGGTCGACGTCTTCGTTCTGGAAGTGCGGCAGCGCCAGCCGACCGAGTCGCTGGGGTGCCGCAGGGTCGGAGATGTCGTAGGTCGTCAGGCCGGTCAGCGACGAGACGTACATGACGTTGCCGCGGAACCGCGCGCTGATCACCGCCGGCTCGGGGATGGTGCCCAGGACCTTCATGTTGTCCGAAGCGATGATCCCCGTGGGGTCACTGCTGACCGGGGCGGGGACCATGTCGGTCACGGCGGTGGCCGGAATCGCCGAGAGGGCCAGGGCGAGCACGACGATCAGGACCTTCAACGAGCGCACGGGGCAGTCCTCCAGTTGATGCGGCGGCGACGGGCGGCGGGCCGTCGGGCAGTACAACGAGCCGACCGACCGCGGGTGACGCCTGCGACACTCCTGCGGTGCAGGACACCACCTACCGGCGCTTTGCGACCGTCCGCCGTCTGCGCGGTCGCTCCAGCGGCGACGGGCGCACCGCGAAGCTGCCCGAGTACGTCGGCCTGCCGGCGTCGTGAGGGTCACCGACGCGCAGCGGCGGGCTCGGCTGGTCACCCGCCACCACCTTGGCGCGACGGCTCCCGACCCGCTCACGGCCGTCCGAGGTGTTGCCGCGATGCACTCCAGCGACCCGGCGACGCCCCACCTCGGGGTTCGCGCACGCATGGAGGGCTACCGCACCGCCGATCTGGACGACTCGCTGACGGCGCATCGGACGCTGGTGCGCATCCACGCCATGCGACGGACGTTGTTTGTCGTCCCGACCGGCGATCTCGCGGTCTACCAGGCAGCAGTGGCCGACGACATCGCGCGCAAGGAGCGGCGTCGGCTCCACGGGTGGTTGGCGGGGGAGCTTCCGGCCGCCGAGATCCGGCGGCTGGTCGATGACCTGGAGGAGAAGGTCCTTGGCGCCCTGGGCGAGTCCGAGCTGCGGACGCAGGACCTGGTGACCGCCGTCCCGGGTCTCGGGCTTCCCATCGTCGTGGGATCGGGGCGATGGGCAACCCGCACCCCGCTGTCCTCACGATTGCTGTTCGTCATGGCGATGGACGGCCGCATCGTCAGGACCCGTCCGGCCGGGTCGTGGCGCTCCAGCCAGTACCGCTGGGCGGCCGCGCGGTCCTGGCTGGGCCCTCCCCCGGCCCAGCTCGACGCCCGAACGGCGCGAGCCACCCTGGCCCGTCGATACGTCATGGCGTACGGCCCCGCCACCGTTGTCGACCTGCGGTGGTGGGCGGGCTGGACGCTGCGCGCGACGCGCGACGCCCTGGCTGACACGAGCGCCGTGGAGGTGTCGCTGGACGACGGCAGCGCGGGCTATCTGATGCCGGATGATTCCGCCCCGTCCGACCCCGCACGGGCGCCCACGGTCGCCTTCCTCCCGGCCCTGGACCCCACCCCAATGGGGTGGAAGCAACGGGACTGGTACGTCGGGCCACACGCCGGCGACCTGTTCGACCGCAACGGCAACATCGGCCCCACGGTCTGGGTGGATGGACGGATCGTCGGCGCCTGGGCGCAGCGCGCGGACGGGCAGGTCGTCTACCGCCTGCTCGAGCAGACTGGCGGGGCTGCAGTCGCCGAGGAGGCGCAGCGGCTCACGCATTGGCTCGACGGGGTGGTCGTGTCGGTGCGGTTTCCCACCCCGCTGTTCAAAAACCTCCGCGACCTACCTGGTGGCTGACCACGGCGTGAGCGACAAACGGCCCGGGCATGGCCCGGGCCGTTTGAGGGAGACTGGTGACTACCGGCACCATTCCCAACGGTCGGCTGCGTCGGCGGACAGGTGGTCGGCGATGACGCCGCCCAGCTGGCCCGACTTGGCCAGGGAGAGGCGGACGCCGGGATTGTCTTGCAGCACGCCGACACCGGTGCGCAGGCATGCGACGTTGGGCTTGGCCATGGACGGTCCCGCGACGAGGCCAAGGGCGAGCAGGGTGGCGACCACGAGGGTGACGGTGCGACGGATCATGACGGCTCCTTCGATGAGGATCGGCGTTCCAGGTCCGACTCTATGGGCGCCGCCGCAGTTCTGCACTAAGAATTGTTAAAACGTCGGAACTTTTTCCCCCGGCCATGTCGAACCAGGCACCGCGTATCCGACGTACCCGATGAATACGTCGCCCCGCAGGGGTCGACACCGCGACAGAAAGGGACCCCCCATGCGCTTCATGATCATCCGGAAGGCCGACAGCGAGACCGAGGCGGGTGTGATGCCCACCGAGGAGCAGCTGCGCACGATGACCGACTACAACGAGGAGATGCTCAAGGCGGGCGTCCTCGTAGCGGGCGAGGGGCTGCACCCCAGCTCACGTGGGATGCGAGTGAGCTTCCGCGACGGTGCGCCGACCGTCACCGACGGCCCGTTCGCAGAGGCCAAGGAGCTGATCGCCGGCTTCACCATGATCGAGGTCCGCAGCCGTGAGGAGGCGCTTGAGTGGGTCAAGCGGTGGCCGGAGGAGAACGTGGACCTCGAAGTGCGACAGGTCTTCGCCGCCGAGGACTTCGGCGAGGCGTTCACGCCGGAGCTGCAGGCGCGCGAGGAGCACATGCGCGAGGAGCTGGGCCAGCCGTGACCACGACGGCCGCCGTCGAGGCGGTGTGGCGCATGGAGTCCGCGAAGGTCATTGCCGGCGTCGCCCGCCTCGTCCGCGACGTCGGCCTCGCCGAGGAGCTGGCCCACGACGCGCTCGTCGCCGCGCTGGAGCAGTGGCCGTCGGCAGGCGTGCCCGTCAACCCCGGCGCGTGGCTGACGACCGTCGCCAAGCGGCGGGCGGTCGACCACCTCCGCCGGCAGCAGGTGTTGGCGGCCAAGCTCGCCGAGATCGGGCCCGAGCAGGCAGCAGACGACCGGAAGGGGGTGCAGGTGGACTTCGACGCGGCCTTCGAGCACGACATCGACGACGACGTCCTGCGCCTGATCTTCACCGCGTGCCACCCCGTTCTGTCGCCGCCGGCCCGGGCCGCGCTCACGCTGCGGCTGGTGGCCGGACTGACCACCGACGAGATCGCCCGCGCGTTCCTGGTGCCCAGCACCACCGTCGGCCAGCGGATCGTGCGGGCCAAGCGCACCCTGACCGAGGCGCGGGTCCCGTTCGAGCTGCCACCCCGCGGCCAGCTCGGCGACCGGGTGGCCTCGGTGCTGGAGGTGATCTACCTCATCTTCAACGAGGGGTACGCCGCCACGGCAGGGGATGACTGGGTCCGCCCCGAGCTGTGTGCCGACGCGCTGCGCCTGGGCCGCGTTCTCGCCGAGCTGCTGCCCGACCAAGCCGAGGTCCACGGGCTGGTCGCACTGATGGAGATCCAGACCTCTCGGCTGCGGGCCCGGGTCGACGAGGCCGGACGGCCGGTGCTGCTGATGGACCAGAACCGCTCTGGGTGGGACCGGCTGTTGATCCAGCGCGGCCTGCGGGCGCTGCGCCGGGCAGAAGACCTGGGTGGGACGCTCGGCCCGTACACGCTGCAGGCGTCGATCGCTGCCTGTCACGCCACCGCGTCGACTCCGGAGCAGACCGACTGGCAGCGGATGGCCGCGCTGTACGACGCGCTGTCGCAGGTGGCGCCTTCGCCGGTCGTCGAGCTCAACCGGGCGGTGGCGGTGTCGTTCGCGTTCGGCCCCGAGGCGGGTCTGGAGATCGTCGACGCACTCGATGACGAGCCGGCGCTGCGCCGGTACCACCTGCTGCCCAGCGTCCGGGCGGACCTGCTCGCGCGGCTCGACCGCAACGGCGAGGCCCGGGCCGAGCTGCAGCGGGCCGCCGGGCTGACCGACAACGAGCGTGAGCGCGCCCTGCTGCTCGCGCGCACCGCGGCGCTGTCGTCCGAACGACCCGGCGCTCAGTGATGCAGACGCGCGGATGGCTGCTGTCTCGCATCGCTGAGTGACGGCGGCTGTCGGTTGGAGCGGACGACGGGATTCGAACCCGCGACCCCCACCTTGGCAAGGTGGTGCTCTACCAGCTGAGCCACGTCCGCACGTGCCGAGGCCGAGCCCCGGCGCGGTCTGTCATCCTGCCGCAGCGGCCGGTGCGCCGCAACCGCCGGCGCCCCGCTCAGCGCCCTGACGAGCCGAATCCGCCAGCGCCCCGGCCGGTTTCTCCCAGGGCATCCGTTTCCACGACGTGGACCTGCTCGACGCGCTGCACGACGAGCTGGGCGATCCGGTCGCCGCGGTCAATGGTCACAGACTTCGTCGGGTCGTGGTTGATCAGGACGACCTTGACCTCGCCCCGGTAGCCCTCGTCGATGGTCCCCGGCGCGTTGACCAAACCGATTCCGTGTCGCGCCGCCAGCCCCGACCGAGGGTGTACCAGCCCGACACAGCCGGGGGGCAGGGCGATGGCGACGCCCGTCGGCACAACCGTGCGCTCCCCCGGCGCCAGCGTCACTGCTTCACGTGCCACGAGGTCGAGCCCGGCATCACCGGCGTGTGCATACGTCGGGAGGGGCAGCTCGGGGTCCAGCCGCTGCACCTGCAGGTTCAGCCCCGACGCGCCGTCGAGCACCTTGGCCATCACCAGCTCCTCACGGATGTCGTCTTCGGCGATCCACAGCCGACCCGGCAGCCGGGCCTCGATGCGGTAGCCCTGCGCGATGTAGAAACCCTCCCGCCCCGTGCCGCCGCGCACCGTCAGCACGATGCGGTGCAACCCTCGGTCACGCCCCGCCGCCTCCAGCTCTGCGAGCACCGCGCCCCCGACGCCGCGCCGGCGCGCGGCCGGGTCACGCTGCAGGCGCTTGACCGTCGCCCAATGCCGGTGCAGTCCCAGGCTGTTGGTCTCCAGAAAGCCGAACCCCACGGCCCGGCCGCCGTCGAAGGCCACGGCGAGATCGTCGGTGCCGTCCGTGACCCGGGCGAAGGCCGGCCCCGCGACGGTCCATACTTGTGCGGCAGTCACACCGGGCAAGAACCCCACCGCTCCGCCCGCTTCGGTCACGGCCATCCATACCTCGACGAGCCGGTCCGCAAGACCGGTATCAAGAGGGGGGTTGCGGACGACGTCGATGGCGAGGCTCACGGGACGGTTCAGCGGCGGTGTGCGGGGGGAGCACTGTAGCCATCACAGTCGAGCAGGAGGAAGCATGCAACCGCTCACGCACCAGATGTGGGCCAAGCACTACGTCGAGATCCGCCCGCGGGTGCTGCAGGAGTGGCCGGAGATCGACAAGGGTGCGCTGGATCACGTCGGGGACGACTGGGACGGCCTGGTCGAGCTGGTCCATAAGACCACCGGCATGTCGGCCGATCTCGCCCGCCAGCAGCTGCGAACGCTGGACGTCGAAGAGCTCAACATCGGCACCGGCGACGACGACGAAGACGACGACGCCGCGCCGGGACACGCAAGCCTCGACCAGCTGGCGCTGGGTACCGGCTTCCAACCGTCCGAGCGCGACCGGATCGTGGAGCGGCTGTCAAAGCTCAACCGCCGGCTCAAGCGCTTCCCGGCGGACGGGACATGGTTGGAGCTGTCCGTCAAGGAACGGGACAACAGCGGGCAGAGCGTCACCCTGGAGTGCGAGGTCCCCGGGTTCTCCAAGTTCGTCGCCACGTCATCCGAGGCCGACCTGCGCGACGCGCTGATGGACGTCCGCGAGGACCTGTGGCGCCAGATCGACGACGCAGTCACGAAGAGAGGAGCCCGATAGTGGGTGCACGGCTGAAGTACGCGAAGGTGGTCGACCGGGACCTGTTCATGCGGACGGGTGGCGAGACGACACCGGGCCTGGACAACCGTGTGGAGCTGCCGCAGGAACCGCCGGCCAAGGCGCGGGCCTTCACGATCCGCCGCCAGTGGTACGACGTCGACGGAGCCTTCACCGAGTCCTGGGCGATCCTGGACCCGCACAGCCGCACCCTGTACCAGGGTCTGGACCGGGAGGTCGTCGGCGGCAACGACGAGCTCGTCGACGACGTCGAGGACCTGCTGTTCGAGTACGACGACACCGGCTACCAGCTGGTGCTGTCGGTCGACGGGCGCGAGGTGGCCCGTGTCGACTTCGACGTCGTCGTCAACGAGCCCGTGGACCGTGAGCTGACGTAGCACCACGGATGGTCCGCACCGCCCGTCCCAGCGACGTCTACCGCCTGCCACCCGCGCCGGCGGAGGCGTCGTCCATCCACCCGCCGTCGCCGCAACCGGCCAAGCCCCGCCGGCGGCCGCCCGCGTGGATGGCGGTGGCAGGTGTGCTTGCCCTCGTGCTGGTCATCGCGGGGCTGGTGCGGGGCACGACCATGGCGAACACCGGCGACGCCGGGCTGGTGGACGTCGTCAGCGAGGACCAGGCCATCGCCGCGCTCGCGCTGTACGACGCGCAGGCCGCGACCATGCAGCGGCTTCGCGACAAGGCGGCGATCTACGAGAACCCCGGTCCCCCGGAGGCCGTCCGCATCGCCGCCTCAGGGTCCCAGCGGGTCCAGCAGGCCCTTGACGACGCTCGTGCGCTGCCGAATCCCGACACCCGCGCAGCGGCGTACTACAACGCCGGCGGTCATTCCAGGGTCGTGGGGCAGCTCGTCGGCGTCACGCAGCTGGCCGAGGCCATCGCGCTGCTGTCGGCCACGCACGACTCGCTGTACGGCGGTGCCGGCTCCATCCCCCTGCCGGAGGCCTACGACCGGATCAACAACCTGCTCGCGTCCCGTCGAGGCCTGCCCGAGCCTCTCGCGCTGTGGGGCCAGGCCCTGCTGGAGCAGATGGAGGACCGCAACCGCGCGCAGCAGGCAGCAACAGGGCGGCAGGCCTCGCAGCGCGTGTGGGCCGCCACCGTTCGCAGCCTGCGCCCCGCGGCCGTGCGCCCGCTCGCGGCGTACCTGCAGACCCTGCCATCGGTGACGATCGAGGGGCTGCGCGGCCATCCGGTCGCCGGTCCGGGCCTGCGCCGGCTCGAGCAGCGGTAGCCGGCGCCTGGGTCAGTACGGGTACCACCAGTCCTTCGGCTCGTCGCTGAAGTCCCAGTGCACGTGCTTGGACTCGGTGAAGGCATCGAGCCCTTCTTCGCCCAGCTCCCTCGCCCCGCCCGTCATCTTCATGCCGCCGAAGGGCCCGGCCAGGTTGTCGGTGAGCGGGTCGTTGATCCACACCGTCCCGACCTTGACCTCCTCGTAGAACCGCTTGATGGTTCGCGGATCGGTCGAGCGCAGCGTCGCCCCGAGCCCCATCGGATGGGCATTGACCCACGCGATCGCCTGGTCGATGTCGTCGTACGCCATGATCGGGATCGTCGGGCCGAACGTCTCCTCGGACATGACGGCCATGTCGTGATCGACGTCGACCAGCACCGTCGGTCGGTAGAAGTACCCACGGTCGAGATCGTCCGGGCGGCCGCCTCCGGTGACGATCCTCGCGCCCCGCTCGCGGGCGTCGGCCACGTGCCGTTCGATCTTGTCCCGGAACCGCTCGGCGCGCAGCGGCCCCAGATCCGTGCCCTCGTCCAGCCCGTGCCCGAGGCGCAACCCCTCGACCTTCTCGCGGAGCGCCTCGGCGACGTCGTCGCGCAGCCGCGACGGCACGTAGACGCGCTCGGACGACGTGCACACCTGACCGCTGTTGATCAGCGCCGCGTACGCCAGCGCATCCACCGCAGGCTCCAGCTGGGCGTCGGGCGCGATGACGAACGCGTCCTTGCCGCCCAGCTCGAGGTGCACGTGCTTCATCATCGGTGCGGCGACCGAGGCGATGCGCTGCCCGGTCTCCACCGACCCGGTCATCGCCACGACCCGGACGTCGGGGTGGCGGACCAGCGCCTCCCCCGCGTCTTGCCCGGTGCCGGTGACGACGTTCACGACCCCGGCAGGGAAGTGGTCGAAGCACCGACGGACCCACTCGAGCGTGATCAGCGACGTGTACTCGCTGGGCTTGATCACCACGGTGTTGCCGGCAGCCAGCGCCGGGGCGAGCTTCCACGACAGCAGCAGCAGCGGGTAGTTCCACGGCACGATTGCGCCGACCACGCCGTAGGGCTCCTTGAGCACCAGATTGAGCTGGCTGCGCGGCTCACCGCTGGGGATGATCCGACCGCGCCCGTTGCGTGCCAGCTCCGCGTAGTACCGCAGGGGGTTGGCCGACCATTCCAGCTCCTCCTCCTGCTCGGGCTTGGGCTTGCCCTGCTCGCGGGTGAGCAGCTCGACGAGGTCGTCCCAGTGCTCAGCCGTCTTGTCCGCCGCCGTGTGCAGCATCGCCGCGCGTTCGTCGGCTGACAGCCAGCGCCACTGGGTGAACGCCTCGGCGGCAGCGGCCACGGCACGGTCGACATCCGCTGCCGTGCCCGCCGGCACCTGCCCGATCACCTCCTCGGTGGCCGGGTCGTCGACTGCGATCCAGTCGTCGCCCTGGCCGGCGACCCACTCGCCGCCGATCAGAAGCTGCGCGCGGTCACCGGCCATGTCGACGTCCTCCTATGGCGCCTTAGCCCTTCGCCCGGTTGAAGTAGTCGGTGAACTTGATCTCGTCGTCACCGGTGTCCTCGATGAACTCCAACCGCTCCGCGACGTCGTCAGGGATGTCGGCCAGCTCGGTGACCTCGTCGTCGATCTGGTCCTGCGCGGCCGCGTTTGGGGACTCGTAGTACGTCCAGTTGCTCAGCTGGGCGCCGTTGTCGGCGTCCAGGATGAAGTTGATGAAGGTCTGCGACGAGCAGGGGTGCTCGGAGTCGGCCAGGACCGCCATGTTGTCGGTCCAGATCGTGCCGCCCTCCTCCGGCACGAAGTACTCCCAGCTCTCGAAGTTGTCCGTCTCGACGAACGCGAACTGGAACGTGCCGCTGAACCCGTGGCCGATGATGGTCTCACCGCCGACCAGGAAGTCGGTGTACTGATCGGAGGTGAACGCCGCGACGCGGTTGCGTGCCTCGGAGACCAGGTCCGCCGCCTCCTGCAGCGCCTCGTCGCTCGTCTCGTTCAAGCCGTACCCAAGGTACTTCAGCGCCGCCCCCATCGTCTCCCGGGGGTCGTCCAACAGGGAGATCCGGCCGCTGAACTGATCGGCAACCTCGGGGTCGAACACCAGCGCCCAGCTCCGCGGGAAGTCGTCGGGCATCTCGTCGAGGTTTACGCCCAGTCCTGTCGTGCCGTACTGGAACGGCATGGAGTAGGCGAGGTCCGGGTCGTACGGCGGGCTGGCGAAGTCCTCGGAGATGTTCTCGCGGTTGGGCACCGCCGCTTCGTCAAGGCGCAGCAGCAGACCCTCTTCGATCATGATCGAGACCATGTAGTCCGACGGGACGATCACGTCGTACCCGGAGGCGCCGCCCTGGACCCGCGCCAGCAGCTCCTCGTTGGACGGATAGAAGTCCTCCGTCACGCTGACGCCGTACTCCTCTTCGAACTTCTCGAGGAGCTCGGGGTCCATGTACTCGGTCCAGTTGTACAGGACGATGTCGCCGTCGGTCTCGCCCTCCTCGCAGCCGGCGCCGGCGGGTTCCGTGGCCTCGCCGTCGTCGCCGGCCGCAGCGTCTTCACCCCCGTTGCCGGGTGCCTCTGCGTCGCCTTCGATGGGGCTCGCACCGCCACAGGCGGCGACGAGCAACGCCAGCAGGGCGAGGATCGCGAGCAGTCGGGTGCGCATGATGAACCTCCGGTGAGGTCGGGGGCGGGACAACGACCTCACTGCGAGCGCCTCTGCACCAGCAGCGAGAAGAGAACAAGCAACATCGAAGCCATGAGCATGACAGTGGACACCGCGTTGATCAGCGGCGTGACGCCGCGGCGGACCAGGCCGAAGACGTAGACCGGCAGCGTCGTGGAGCCCGGTCCGGACACGAAGCTGGTGATGACGACCTCATCGAGCGACAGGGTCAGCGCCAGCAGCGCCCCGCCGAGGATGCCGGGCATGATCAGCGGCAGCGTCACACGGCGAAACGCCTCCCACCGCCCGGCGTACAGGTCAGCCGCCGCCTCCTCCAAAGAGGGATCCATCCCCGCGAGCCGGGCCCGCACCACGATCGCGACGAACGAGATGTTGAACGCGATGTGGCTCAGCGTGATCGTGCCGATGCCCAGACCGAACGTCGCCCCCATCGTGCCGTACAGCAGTGACGACGCCCGCGCGAAGAACAGCAGCATCATCACCGCCATCGTCACGTCGGGGATGATCACCGGCAGGTAGACCAGTCCGTCGAACGCCCCCCGCCCGCGGAAGCGGAACCGCTCCAGGGCCAGGGCCGTGAACGTGCCCAACACCGTGGAGACGATGGTCGAGGCGAACGCCACGATCAGCGAGTTCTGCAGCGAGTTCAACACCGGCCGGTTAGCGAACATCTCCCGATACCAGCGCAGCGACCCGCCGCCCCACACGCCCACGAAGCGGTTGTCGTTGAACGAGAAGATGACCAGCAAGATGATGGGGGCGTAGAAGAACGCGAAGACCAGCCAGGCGTTGGCGGACAGCGCCCGCCTGGCGTTGCCGGTCGGCCGGACGACGTCGCGCGTGGCGCTCACAGCGTCTTCCCCCCGACCCGGAAGTACACGAACGCTGCGCCCAGCATCGCGAGCATGATCACGAACGACAGCGAGGAGCCGAACGGCCAGTCCCGGGCCTGCAGGAACTGGCGGACGATGTAGCTGCCGAGCATGGTCGTCCGGGAGCCGCCGAGGATCTCCGGCGTCACGTACGCGCCGAAGCTTGGGATGAAGACCAGGATCGAGCCTGCCACGACCCCCGGGCGGGTCAACGGCCAGGTGACCCGCCGGAACGCCTGCCAACCGCTGGCGTACAGATCTCGCGAGGCCTCGACGAGGCTGAAGTCGACCCGCTCGATCGAGGCGTACAGCGGCAGGATCATGAACGGCAGGTAGCCGTAGACCAGGCCGATCATCACGGCGGTGGTGGTGAACAGCAGCCGCGTCTCACCCAGCCCGAGGAACTCGGTGACCTGCGAGACCGGGCCGCCCGACCCGAGCAGCATGCGCCACGCGTAGGTCCGCACCAGGAAGTTCGACCAGAACGGGATCATCACGAGCACCAGCAGGGCGGCGCGGACCTTGGGGCTGCGGGTCGCGATGAAGTACGCGAACGGGTAGCCGACCAGCAGGCAGATGGCCGTGGCGCCCGCCGCCAGCACGAAGGATCGCCAGGCGATCTGGACGACGAACGGGTCGAGCAGGCGCTGGTACGAGTCGAGGTTCCAGTTGGCCAGGATCGTTCGCCCTGTGGGGCTGCGATTCGCGAACGAGTACACGAACACGATCAGCAACGGCAGCGCGAAGAACAGGAACAGGTAGACGAACCCGGGGGCGGCCATGAACATCCCGCGCCGGGAGGCCGCCCGCTCCGCGGACTTCTCCAGCTCCGCGGTCGCTGCTTGGCCCTCCAGCTGGTCAGCCTTCCTGGGCGGCAGCGTGGTCTGTGCCATCTAGGCCTCCAGCACCGCGGTGGCGGAGGGGTCCCAGCAGACCCGGACCCGGTCACCCGTGTCGAACCGCTGCTGACCGGGAGCGTTCTCGTGTCGAACGTGCAGTCGGACGTCGCCCGCCACGTCGACCTCGTACGTCAAGGCGTTGCCCAGGTACACCCGCCGGTGGACGATGCCCTCGATGGCGTTGACGCCGGGATCGGGCGGCACCTCGGTGGCGACGACCGCCATCTTCTCGGGACGCACCGTCAGGGTGAGCTCCTGGCCTGCCACCCCGTCGATGGGGGCGTCGATCTCCTCGCCGTTGACCAGCCGGACCCTGCCGGTGCCCGCATGGGTTGCCGGCAAGAAGTTCGTCTCCCCGATGAAGTCGGCGACCATCCGGGTGCGCGGCTGCTCGTAGATCTCCTCCGGAGTGCCGACCTGCAGCAGCTTGCCCTCGCTCATGACGCCGATCCGGTCGGACATCGTCAGCGCCTCTTCCTGGTCGTGCGTCACGTACACGAACGTGATGCCCACGCGCTGCTGCAGCTCCTTCAGCTCCAGCTGCATCGCCTTGCGCAGCTTCAGGTCGAGCGCTCCCAACGGCTCGTCGAGGAGCAGCACCTGCGGGTGGTTGACCAGCGCGCGCGCCAGCGCGACGCGCTGCTGCTGACCGCCTGACAGCTGCTTGGGCTTGCGCTTCTCCATCCCGGTCAGCTGCACGAGCTTCAGCGACTCCGCCACGCGGTCGTCCAGCTCTGACTTTGCGACCTTCTGCATCTGCAGCCCGAACGCGACGTTCTGCGCCACCGACATGTGCGGAAACAGCGCATAGGACTGGAACACCGTGTTGACGGGCCGCTTGTTGGGCGGCCGCAACGCCATCTCGTGGCCGTGCAACCGGATGCTGCCCTCGGTGGGGAACTCCAGACCGGCGATCATCCGCAACGTCGTGGTCTTGCCGCAGCCCGACGGACCCAGCAGCGAGAAGAACTCGCCGTCGGCGATCGCCAGGTTCACGTCGTCGACGGCAGTGACCTCGTCGAACCGCTTGACGATGCCCACCAGCTCGACCGCCGGCGTCGTCGAGGCGGGCTGCGCGGCGGTCTGCGACACGGGGCCTTCTGCGGTGGCAGGCGTTGGGTTCACAGGCGATGCACCTCCACACCGTGCAGCCAGGTCCCGGCCACAGCGACTCCAGACAGCTCCGCGGCCGGCAGCGACGCAAGGTCGGCGTCGAGCACGCACACGTCGGCGCGCGCCCCCTCGGCGAGTGTGCCCGCCGCCGCGTCGAACGCCTGATAGGCAGTGCCGGCCGTATAGGCGCGCAGGGCCTGGTCCAGGGTCAGCCGTTCGTCGGGCAGCCACCCCCCGGGCGGTTCACCCTCGGGCGTCTGGCGCGTCACCGCCACAGCGATCCCTTCCATCGGCACCATCGATGAGACGGGCCAGTCGCTGCCGAAGCTCACCGGCGCCCCGGTAGCGAGCACCGATGCGATTGGGTATTGCCAACGGCTGCGCTCCTCCCCGAGCCGCGGCTCGGTCAGCTGCGTCATCACCAGGCTCTGACAGGCCCACAACGGCTCGAAGTTGGCGACGGTTCCCAGTGCCGCAAACCTCGCGACGTCGTCGGGGTGCACCAGCTGGGTGTGCGCGATGACCGGCCGACGTTCGCGGGGGCCGTTGCGCCGGAGAACCTGCTCGATCCCGTCCAGCGACATCCGGATCGCTGCGTCGCCGATCGCGTGGATGTGCGCCTGGAAGCCATCGGCGTCGAACGCGGTCAGCGCCTCTGCCAGCTCGGCTGCCTCCCAGTTCGGGATGCCGTGGCTGTGTGGCGCGTCGGTGTACGGCTCCAGCAGCGCGCCGGTCCCGCTTTCGATGACGCCGTCGGCGAAGACCTTCACGGTCCGCACCGTCACGCGTCCACCCCCGACGCGATCGGCGTCGCACTCCGCGACCGCGAGCTCGGCCCCCCGGCGGGCCGCAACGAACGCGTCGCGCTGCTCGCGCCAGCGGGCGGGGTCCACGCGCAAGGCGATGTCGACGTCCGCGGTGAGCGATCCGCTGCGCATGACGTCCAGGTAGACGTCCACGTCGTCCGGGGACAGCGCCGCCTCCTGCGCCCAGACGATGCCCGCGGCGGCCATCTGCGCGAGCGCGATTCGCAGCCCCTTGCCCTTGTCGACCGTGTCGCGTGCCGGCACCAGGGACGCCACCGCGTCCATGGCGCCTTCCCGCAGTGTCCCGACGGGCTGCCCGTCGGCGTCCTTGACGATCTCGCCTGCCGGCGGATCGGGGGTCGCGGCGTCGATGCCCGCTGCGCGCAGCGCCGCGCTGTTCACCCACATCGTGTGGTGGTCGCTGGCCCACAGCGCCACCGGCCGGTCGGCGACGACGCGGTCCAGCCACTCGGCCCGGCCCACTGCGCCCGGCAGCATCTCGCAGGGGTACCCATGCCCGACCACCCAGGGCTCGTCGGGGTTCTGTGCCGCGTGCGTCCCGACGCGTTCGAGCAGGTCCTCGAGATCGGCCGCGTCCACGACCGGTGCGTCCAGTGACTCCGTCCCACCCCACAGGGGGTGGATGTGTCCGTCGCGGAAACCGGGCACCACCGTCTGGCCGGTGATCTCGATCACGTCGCCGTCCAGGGCTGCCGCATCGTCGCCGAGGGCGACCAACCGGCCTTCAGCGATGGCCAGCGCGTCGGTCTGCGGACGCCGGGGGTCACCGGTGAGGACCGTCCCCCCACGGAACACCGCCGTCCGGGCCACCCTACGCGGCCAGTCCCCGGACCCGACGAAGGGCCGTCTCCAGTGCCTCGACGCAGCGGTCGATGTCGGCGTCGTCGATGACCAGCGGCGGGCAGAAGCTGAGCGTCGCGGTGCCGATGGGTCGAGGGATCACCCCTTCGTCGAGCATGGCGTCGCGCACCTTCATCGCATCGACGTCGTCCAGACCGACCGCCCACACCGCGCCGTCGCCGCGCACCTCGACGACCAGCCCGTCGCGGTGCAGCGCTGTCAGCCCGCTCGACAACCGGTCCCCGATCTTCTCGGCGCGGTCGAGCAGTCCTTCCTCGCGAGTGATGGCCAGCACCTCGACCGCCGCGGCGCAGGCCGCCGGATGACCGCTGTAGGTGTGGCCGTGGCGAAGCACCACCGCCGGATCGGCCTCCAGGACGTCCCTGACCGCCGGGGCGACCACGACGCCGCCCAGGGGCTGGTAGCCCGAGGTCACGGCCTTCGCGAACGTCGACAGGTCCGGGCGCACGTCGTAGCGCTGCGCGCCCCACCATCTCCCCAACCGGCCGAAGCCACAGATGACCTCGTCGAGGATCAGCCAGGCGCCGTGCTCGTCGCACAGCCGGCGCAGCCCCTGCAGGTAACCAGGCGCTGGGGGATACACGCCGCCGGCGCCGATCACGGGCTCCGCGATGACCGCTGCGACCTCGCCGCTGCGGTGTGCGAAGACCTCCGCGACGGCGTCGAGGTCGTCGTGAGGCGTCTGGACCATGTCGGGCACCAACGGGCCGAAGTGCTCCTGGTTGGGCGGCAGCCCGGTGGCCGTCATCCCCGCGTACGTGACCCCGTGGTACGACGGCCGGCGGCTGACGATCACCGTCCGCTCGGGGTGGCCGCGCAGCGCCTGGGACAGCCGCGCGATCTTCACGGCGCTGTCCACCGCCTCGGAGCCGCTGCACGTCAGGAACACCCGCGAGCCGGGGACGGGCGCCAACGCCGCGACCTCGTCACAGATGCGCTCGGCCGGCGGGTTGGTGAACAGCTCGAAGGTGTGAAACGCGTCCAGCCGCCGCAGCTGAGCGGCGACCGCCTCGGCCACGCGTCGTCGGCCGTGACCGATGTTGCAGTACCACAGACTGGCCATCGCATCGACGTACTCGCGTCCGTCGGCATCGGTGACCCGTGCACCGCTGCCTGACACGATCGTGATGAACTCGGTTGCTGCAGGCCGCGCGAACGGGTGCAGGAACGCCGGGACTGTCACAGCCCAATGGCCTCGTTGGTGTGGGGACCGCGGTCGGGGTCGCCGCCCTCGAGGTGCTTCATCGCCTCGCCGAGCACCTGGTCGAGGATGTCGACCAGCTCCCCCAGGACGGTGCGGTCGGCCACCAGCGGCGGCGACAGCTGGATCACCGGCTCGTCGCGGTCGTCGGCGCGGCAGATCAACCCCAGCTCCAGCGTGCGCTGCGTCAGGAACCCGCGCAGCAGCCGCTCGGACTGCTCGTCGTCGAACATCACCTTGTGCTCGCGGTCCGCGACGAGCTCCAGCGCGTAGAAGTACCCCGTCCCGCGCACGTCCCCGACGATCTCGTGGCGCGCCATCAGCTCGCGCAGCTGGTCGCCGAACCACTCCTCGTTCCGGCGGACGTTGCCGAGCAGGTCCTCGGACTCGAAGACCCCGATGTTGGCCAGCGCCACCGCAGCCGAGACCGGGTGGCCGCCCCAGGTGGCGCCGTGCAGGAACATCGAGGTGGGGGTCTCGTGCAGCGCCTGGGCGATCGGGGGCCGGAAGGCCATGCCACCCATCGGTGCGTACGCCGAGGTCACGCCCTTGGCGAAGGTCAGGATGTCCGGCACGACCCCGTACTTCTCCGAGCCCGTCCAGTACCCCAGCCGACCGAAGGCCGTGATGACCTCGTCGCAGACGAGCAGCACCCCGTGCCGGTCGCAGATCTCGCGCAGGCGGGGCAGGTAGTCCGGCGGCGGGGTGAAGCAGCCGCCGGCGTTCTGCACGGGCTCGACGAACACAGCGCTGACGGTCTCGGGGCCCTCGTCGAGGATGATCTGCTCGATGGCGCCGGCGGGGTCGTCGGACTGCGGACGGTAGGAGTTGGTGTTCGGCGCCTTCAGGTGGACCGGGACCAGTGGCTCGAACGGCTCCTGGAGCCCCTTGAGGCCCGTGACGCCGAGGGCGCCCATGGTGGTGCCGTGATAGGCGTAGTTGCGGCTGATGACCTTGTTGCGGTGGGGCTGGCCGTTGGCGGCGTGATACTGCCGAGCGACCTTCATCGCCGACTCGACCGCCTCGGATCCCGAGTTCACGAAGAACAGGTGGTCGAGGTCGCCTGGGAAACGTTCCGCCAGGGCGTTGGCAAGCTCGATGGCGGGCGGGTGCGCCGTCGCCCAGTTGGTCGCGAACGGCAGCTGGCGCATCTGGCGTGCCGCGGCCTCGGCCATCTCCGGGCGGCCATAGCCGGCGTTGACGCAGAACAGGGCCGAAAGGCCGTCGAGGTATCGCTTGCCCTCGCTGTCCCAGACGTAGCAGCCCTCCCCCCGTTCGATCACGGGGACGGTCGGGTGCTCACCCCGCCAGTCCTCGGTGCGGGTGAAGTGCAACCACAGGTGGCTGTCGCGTAGTGACGGGCTCATGTTGGGACCCCTTCCGAGTCGATCAGCCGGCCGGCGCTACGGGGCGATGTTCGACATCACGTGCTTGATGCGCGTGTAGTCCTCGAACCCGTACAGCGACAGGTCCTTGCCGTAGCCGGAGTGCTTGAAGCCGCCGTGCGGCATCTCCGCGACGATGGGGATGTGCGTGTTGATCCACACGGCGCCGAAGTCCAGCCGCTTGGCCATGCGCATGGCGCGCCCGTGGTCGGTGGTGAACACGCTCGACGCGAGCCCATAGCGGACGCCGTTGGCCCAGCGCACGGCCTCGTCCTCGTCGCTGAACTGCTGGACGGTGATGACCGGCCCGAAGATCTCCTCCTGGCTCAGCTCGTCGTCCTGCTGCAGGCCCGCCAGGACGGTCGGCTCGTGGAAGTACCCAGGCCCGTCGATCACACCGCCGCCGGCGACGGCCTCGATCCGGTCCGGCCGCCGCTCGAGCAGTCCACGGACGCGCGCGAGCTGGTTGGCGTTGTTCAAGGGGCCGAAGTCGGCCTCCCCCTGGTCCGGCGGGCCGGTCGTGGTGGACTTCGCCTGTTCCGCCAGCGCGCCCACGAAGTCGTCGTGGACGCGTGGGCCGGCCAGGACACGTGTGGCGGCGGTGCAGTCCTGTCCGGCGTTGAAGTACCCCGCGCCGGCGATCGCCTCGGCGGCCGTCGCGATGTCGGCGTCGTCGAACACCACCACCGGCGCCTTGCCGCCCAGCTCGAGATGGACGCGCTTGAGGTCGTCGGCGGCCGACTTCGCCACGGCCATGCCCGCACGCACGCTGCCCGTGATCGCGACCATCTGCGGGATCGCGTGGCGCACGAGCTCGGCGCCCGTGTCGCGGTCGCCGCAGATCACATTGACCACACCCGGCGGCAGGAACTCCGCCATGAGCTCTGCCATCCAGCGCGTGGAGACCGGCGTGGTGTCCGAAGGCTTCAAGACGATGGTGTTACCCGCCGCGATCGCCGGCGCGAACTTCCACACGGCCATCATGAACGGGTAGTTCCATGGGGTCACCTGCGCCACGACGCCGATCGGCTCCCGGCGGATGAACGACGTGTGGTCCTCCATGTACTCCCCGGCGGACAGCCCGTGGAGCATCCGCGCGGCGCCGGCGAAGAAGCGGATCTGGTCCACCGCCGGCGGGACTTCTTCGTCCAAGGTCAGCTGCTTGGGCTTCCCGGTGTTCTCCGACTCCAGGGCGACCAGCTCGTCGGCACGCTCCTCGATCGCGTCGGCAATTCGCAGCAACGCACGACTGCGCTCCGACGGCGTGACGTCCCGCCAGGTCTCGAAGGCCTGCGCGGCCGCCTTGCAGGCGGCGTCGACGTCGGCCTGCGAGGACAGGGGGGCGGAAGCGAAGACCTCCCCGGTCGATGGATTGACCAGATCGGTGGTGCGTCCATCGGAGGCGGGCACCGCCTTCCCGTCGATCCAGTTCGTCAGGGTCCGCTCGGCCACAGCTCTCTCCTCCCGTCGAAGGGGGGCGCAGGTTGCCACCGCCGATCCGGTCTGTCGTTAGCCAGATGGCGAAGCGTGCAGGCGACACACTGTCAAACCGGCCCTGCCGGGCCTCAGGCACCGGTCCGTACCGTGCCGGGCTGTGTCCACGGCTGCCGCACCCCGTCGCCATCTGAGCGCCGGCGCGCCACACCCCGCCGATGCTCCATCTGGCCAATCCCCCCAGTACGCTTGGGCGCCGACGCATCGCCTGAGGGAAGGGCGGATCGTGCCGCTGATGCTGCGAGACCTCCTCACCGACTCCGGCCTTGGCCTGGAGCTGGTCGCCGGCGCAGCAGGGCTGGAGACCCGCGGGCCGGTCCGGTGGGCGCACATCAGCGAGATCCCCGACCCCACCCCGTGGCTGGAAGGCGGCGAGATCCTGCTGACCACCGGGCTGGGGGTCCGCGGCGACCCCGAGCTGCAGCGCCACCTCGTCGCCGGGCTCGACGCTCGCGGCTGCGCGGGCCTGGGCTTCGGACTGGGCGTGGTGCTCGACGCCGTGCCCGACGCCATGTTGCGCGAGGCCGAGGCCCGCAACCTGCCCCTGTTCACCGTCCCCTACGAGCTGCCGTTCATCGCGGTCACCAAGCGGGTGTCGCGAGAGATCTTCGCTCAGCGTCACAGCACACTGCGCGCCGCCGTGGACCTGCACCGATCGATGCTCGCCGCGGTGCTCGGTGGCGCCGGCATCCGGGGGGTGCTGGACACGGCGACGCGCCAGATGCCCGACCACTGCTTCGTGGTGTTCGACTACTACGGCCAGGTCCTTGCTCGCCACGGGCGTGGCCCGGGGTCGTCGCTGGACCCGCCGCAGCTGTGGCGCGAGATCGGCGGGGCGTCGCAGCCGCGCGACCACTTCACCCACCGGGTCGACGACGCCGTCGTCACGGGCGCGCTCATCAGAATGGGCACCGACGTCGAGGCGCTGCTCGTGGCGATCAGCCAGCAGGAGCTGCACGACCACGAGCAACTGCTGTTCGAGCAGGCCGTGACCGGGGTGAGCCTGGAGCTGGCCCGTGGCCTCAGCGTCCGCGAGTCACACCGCGCACGCGTCGACGAGCTGCTCGAGGAGATTGCTGAGAACCGCATCAGCCATCGCGCCGTGAGCCGCCAGCTGGATCGCATGGGGCTGGCGCCCGACCTCCCCTTCCGTGTGCTGTGCCTGCGGACCGACGACCCCCGGGTGACCGTGCGGGCGCTGTGTGGCCTGGCCGAGGACGCGGTGAACCAGCAGGACGCGCCGGCGATCCTCGGCCGCTACGACGGTTCGGTCTTCTGCGTCGTGCAGCCTGCCGACGGTGAGCATGCGCAGCGGATCGCTGCAGCCGTCCAGACGCGCGGGTGGGAAGGCATCCGGATCGGACGCAGCCGCCCGAAGCAGGACCTGGACGCCCTCGACGCCGCACTGCGCGAGGCGGCGACCGCGGCACACCGCGGCGGACCCCCCGGCATCGTCGACGTCGACGCCCTGGGGCTGTCGGGCATGCTGGCCGGCCTCGGCGGCGACGAGGCGGCGCGGGCGTTCGTCGGCCAGATCCTCGGCCCGGTCATCGCGCACGACGAACGGGAGGGCAGCCAGCTGATCGCCACGCTGCGCGCCTACCTGCGGCACGGGTGCCGGCCGGGGCCCGCTGCCGCCGAGCTGTGCGTGCACCGCCACACCCTGGCGTACCGGCTCGACCGGGTGGCGTCGCTGACCGGCCGTGACCTGCGCGACGGCGACGCGCTCGTGGAGATCGGACTGGCCCTGCGGCTGCACGGTGACGGGGCGCCGTGACCTACGCCCACGTCAGCCCCTGGCTTGCCGACGCGGGCGACCTCACCCCCCGGGCGCCCCTGGACGGCGACCGTGACGTCGACGTCGCCATCCTCGGCGCCGGCTACACCGGGTTGTGGACGGCCTACGAGCTCCAGCGCCGCGACCCCGGCCTGCGGATCGGGATCGTGGAAGCCGAGATCGCCGGCTTCGGGGCGTCGGGGCGCAACGGCGCGTGGTGCGTGGCCAGCATCGGGGTCACCCTGTCGGAGCTGGAGCGCCGGTACGGGGCGGCGACGGCTCGCTATGTCACCACCACGCTGCGAGAGACCGTCGACGAGGTCGGCAAGGTCTGCGCCACCGACGTCCCCGGAGCGGACTTCCACAAAGGGGGTGTCCTGCGGCTGGCACGCGGCGCGCATGAGCTCCCCCTGGTCGAGCAGGCGCTCGAGCAACGCCGCCGACTGGGCATCGACGACGGCTGCGCCGCCCTGTCTGCGGCAGAGACGCGCGAGCGGGTCGCCGTGGAGGGGGCGTTGGGTGCGTACGCCGAGGAGCACTGCGCCACGGTGCACCCCGGCCGGCTGGTCCGCGGGCTGGCCTCCGCGGTGGAGCGGCGCGGCGCGTCGATCTGGGAGCAGACCCGGGCCACCGCGGTCGTGCCGGGCCGCCACGGCGCGCGGCCCGTGCTGCGCACCGACGCCGGCGACGTCACGGCGGACGTCGTGGTCGTCGCCGGGGAGTCGTACCTGGCACGGCTGCGCCAGTTCCACCGCCACGTCCTGCCGGTGTACTCGCTGTGTGTCCTGACGGAGCCGCTGCCAGCCGAACGGCTGTCGTCGATCGGCTGGGACGGCCGGGAGTGCCTGTCGTCACACCGGCTCAGCGTCGACTACCTCTCGCGCACCGCCGACGGCCGGATCCTGTTCGGCGGCCGGGGCGCGCCGTACCGGTGGGGGTCGGCGATCCGACCCGAGTACGAGCAGCACGAACGCACCCACGAGTGGTTGCGCTCCCAGTTCCGCGAGTGGTTCCCCGCGTTGGCCGACGTCGACTTCACGCACGCCTGGGGCGGGACGGTTGGGATGCCCCGCGACTGGTTGCCGACCTTCTCCTACCGTCCCCGAACCGGGCTCGCCGCGGCGTTCGGGTACACCGGGCAGGGGGTGGCGGCGTCGAATCTGGCGGGGCGCGTGCTGGCCGATTTGATCTGCGAGGGGGGCGCGCACTGGTCGCGGCTGCCGATGGTGGGCCACCGACCGCGCCGCTGGGAGCCCGAGCCCCTGCGCTGGCCGGCGGTGCGGTTCCTGCAGTCCGCCGTCGCCCGCCTGGACGAACGCGCCCGGCGAACGGGGCGTCCGCCCTCCGGCCGGAGCGTCCCGGAACGGCTCATCCGCCACTGACCGACACGCCCGTTTCGTGGCCGACCGACCGCGGCCACTAGACTGCGGTCACGCCCAGCGAGCGCCATGCGCGCCAGGCGTTCATGTTCGGCTTGCAAGGTCGGTCAGAGCTTGTCCATGGAGGTCGTATGAAGGCTCGACGCCCCCGCGGGGCGGGGTCCGTCGGACACCAGCGGCGCACAGCGGGACGGCGGGTGTTGCGCTGGGCTGTGCCACTGGGGCTGGCCGTGCTGCTCGCCGGCTGTGCCGGTGACAACCTGCCCCAGGACTTCCTGGCGCCCGAGGGCCCCACCGCGCGCGCCCAGGATCGGCTGTGGAACATCGTCTTCTGGGTCGCCGTCGCCGTCTTCGTCCTGGTCCAGACGATGCTCGTGGTGGTGCTGATCCGCTTCAGGGCGCGCCCGACCGACACGCAGCTGCCCAAGCAGACGCACGGCAACGTCAAGCTCGAGGTGGTCTGGACGATCATCCCGGCGCTGATCCTGGCGTTCATCGCGGTGCCGACGGTCCGGCTCATCTTCGAGCTGGCCGCCGCTCCCGAGAACCCGGTCGAGGTCCGTGTCGTCGGCAAGCAGTACTGGTGGGAGTTCGAGTACACCGGCGAGGAGGGCCAGGGCGTCGTCACCGCCAACGAGCTGGTCATCCCCATCAACCGGCCGGTGCGGCTGTCGATGGAGTCCACCGGCCAGGCCGACTCCGACCCGTTGGGCGTGATCCACAGCTTCTGGGTGCCGAAGCTTGCCGGGAAGCAGGACGTCGTCCCCGGGCACACCCGGCACCTGACCTTCATGGCCGAGGAAGCCGGGGTCACCTACAGCGGCCAGTGCGCCGAGTTCTGCGGTCTGTCACACGCGAACATGCGCATGGCCGTGCACGCGGTCGAACCGGCAGAGTTCGAGGCGTTCATCGAGGAGCAGGCAACCCCCGCCGACATCCCGACCAGCGGCTCGGCGGCCCGCGGGGCGGAGCTGTTCACCGAACGCCAGTGCATCGGTTGCCATGCCATCAACGGCTACGAGGGGGCGGCGGCCCGCGTCGGTCCCGACCTCACCCACTTCGCCGGTCGAGAGAAGTTCGCCGGCTACATGCTGGACAACGACATCAACGAGGGCGCGGAGAACATCAGCGCCTGGTTGAAGGATCCGCAGGTCGTCAAGCCGGGATCCCAGATGCCCGACCTCGGCCTCACCGACGAGGACACTGCTGACCTCGTCGAGTTCCTCCGCACCCTTCAGTAGCACGGAGCCTGCCCGCATGAGCGTCGCCGCCGAGCACCGCACCGCCACCTCGACCCGCCGGAACATGTTCCGGCGGCCCACCTCGGAGACGGGGTTCTGGTCGTGGTTCACCACCGTGGACCACAAGAAGATCGGGATCATGTACTTCGTCACCGCCTTCTTCTTCTTCCTCGTCGGCGGTGTCGAGGCCATCTTGATCCGCATCCAGCTGGCCCAGCCGGAGATGACCTTCCTCACGGCCGACCAGTACAACCAGATCTTCACGATGCACGGCCTCACGATGATCTTCTTCGCCGTGATGCCGCTGGGGGCCGCGTTCTTCAACTACCTGCTGCCGCTGCAGCTGGGTGCGCGCGACGTCGCGTTCCCCCGCCTGAACGCGCTGAGCTACTGGGTGTTCCTGGCCGCCGGCATCTACATCTACTCCGGGGTGCTGCTGGGCGGGCTGCCCGACGGCGGATGGTTCAACTACGCGCCGCTGAGCCTGATCGGCCCCAACCCGACCGACATCCTCGAGGCGGGCACGGCGACCAGCCAGCACGTGTCCCGGATGGTGCTGTACTCCGTCGGCCTGCAGATCGCCGGCATCGCGTCACTGGCATCGTCGCTGAACTTCATCGTGACGATCCTGAACATGCGTGCGCCCGGCATGACGCTGATGCGGATGCCGATCTTCACGTGGATGATCTTCATCACGTCGTTCCTCATCCTGTTCGCGATGCCGATCATCGGTGTCGCCCTGTGGCAGCTGATGTTCGACGTCCGGTACGGGACGAGCTTCTTCAACCCGGCCGGGGGCGGTGATCCCATCCTGTGGCAGCACATGTTCTGGCTGTTCGGGCATCCCGAGGTCTACATCCTGATCTTGCCCGCGTTCGGGATCGTCTCGGAGATCCTGCCGGTGTTCAGCCGCAAGCCGCTGTTCGGCTACACCGCGATGGTCTTCTCCGCCATCGCGATCGGCATCCTGGGCTGGGGCGTGTGGGCGCACCACATGTTCGCCGCCGGACTGGGCCCGATCGCCAACTCCGCGTTCGGGTTGTCGACGATGTTCATCGCCGTGCCCACCGGCGTGAAGATCTTCAACTGGCTCGGGACGATGTGGGGCGGTCAGATCCGCCTGAAGACCCCCATGCTGTTCGCCGCTGGTCTGGTCGGCATGTTCACCATCGGCGGCCTGTCGGGCGTCAGCCACGCGATCGTGCCGCACAACTACCAGCAGACCGACACCTACTACGTGGTCGCCCACTTCCACTACGTGCTGTTCGGCGGGGCGATCTTCGGGTTGTTCGGTGGCACCTACTTCTGGTTCCCCAAGGTGACCGGCCGGCTGCTGCATGACGGCCTGGGCAAGCTGCACTTCCTGTTGATGTTCGTCGGCTTCAACATGACGTTCGGACCCATGCACATCCTCGGTCTGTGGGGGATGCCGCGGCGCATCTACACGTACGCCGACGGGATGGGCTGGAACTTCTGGAACCTGTTCGAGACCGTGGGCGCGTTCGTCATCGCCGCCGGTGTGCTGGTGTTCATGGTGAACATGGTCCGCAGCGTCAAGGGCGGCGAGATCGCCGGCCCCGACCCGTGGGATGCGCGGACCGTGGAGTGGATGACGCCCAGCCCGCCACCGCACTACAACTTTGCAGAGATCCCGGTGATCACCGCCCGGGACGAGTTCTGGCACCGCAAGTACGTGGGTGAGGGCGAGAAGCCGCCGGTCCGCGTGCCGGCGGGCGCGTCGTCCGACCACGATCCCGCCGTGGCGGCCACCCCCGACCAGTCGTTGCCCGCGCATGGCCCCGGCCACGAGGGCCACGCCGACATCCACATGCCCAGTCCCTCGTACTACCCGCTGGTCGCGGCCATCGGCCTGCCGATCATGGGCTGGGGGATCCTGATGCCGGGTGCGTGGCAGATCGGGCTGCTGGCTGTCGGCGGCCTGATCCTGCTCGCCGGCCTGTTCGGCTGGGTGCTGGAGCCCAGCGCCGAGGAGACGCACTGATGGCCACGCAGACCAGCGACTACAGCGCTCCGATCCCCGGCAGCGCCGAGACGCAGCACGCCACCAGCCTGGGGCTGGCGAACGACAAGCTGGCGATCTGGGGCCTGATCGGCTCCGAGTGCCTGTTCTTCGGTGCGCTGATCTCGACCTACCTGATGTACGTCACCCGCGTGGGCGAGGGGCCCACCCCCGCCGACATCTTCGACATCCCGTTCACCTCGGCGTCCACCTTCATCCTGCTGATGTCGTCGCTGGGGATGGTGCTGGCGCTCGCGGCCATCCAGGCCGGCGAGATGCGCAAGTTCCGCGCCTGGACCCTGGCGACCGCGCTGATGGGATCGACGTTCCTGGCCGGGCAGATCTACGAGTTCACGGTCTTCGTGGCCGAGGGCTTCACGCTGCAGACCAGCCCGTTCTCCTCCAGCTTCTTCGTGCTGACCGGCTTTCACGGGTTCCACGTGGCTTTCGGCATCATGATGCTGCTGGCGCTGTGGGTTGCCTCGATGATGGGCCGGCTCCCCCAGCAGCTGCACACCACCGTCGAGAACGTGGGCCTGTACTGGCACTTCGTCGACATCGTGTGGATCGTGATCTTCACGGCCATCTACCTGATCCCGGCCGCCACTTCGGTCACCACCCACTGACACCCAGGAGAGTTCGTTCGTGGCAGACGTGGAGCACGAGGAACACCAGCACCCCGGCGTCGGGCAGTACGTCGAGATCGGCATCATCCTTGCGGTGATGACGGCGATCGAGGTCGTCATCTTCGAGACCTTCGACGCCGGGCTGCCGCTGGCCATCGGGATCCCAGCGCTGATCGTGCTGACGGTCTTGAAGTTCCTGCTGGTGGTGATGTGGTTCATGCACCTGCGGTTCGACCACAAGATGTTCCGCCGGTTCTTCTACATCGGCGTCTTCCTCGCCCTTTTGGTCTACGGCATCGTGGCCGCGAACTGGTTCCTGGGTGAGAACGTGGCCTTCTGCTGCACATGACCGGGATGACGGGCTGGGAGCCACACGCCGACGCATGGTTCCTCGTCGTCGTCCTGCTCGGCGGCTACCTGTACGCCTTGAGCGCGTGGGGTCCCGAGCATGCCCCGGGCCGCCCGGCGGCCACCCGCAGGCAGCGGTGGTGCTACTACGCCGGCGTCGCGACGATCTGGCTCGCGGCCGACTGGCCGGTCAAAGTCCTGGCCGACAGCCTGTTCAGCGCCCACATGGCCCAGCACATGGTGTTCTCGCTGGTCTCCGCGCCGCTGCTGCTGCTCGGCACGCCCGGATGGCTGCTGCGCAAGCTGCTGTCCCCGCGGCCCGTCAACGCGCTCGCGCGTGTGGTGACGCGGCCGATGATCGCGTTTCTGATCTTCAACACCTGGATCGTGCTGTACCACTGGCCGGTCGTGGTCAACCTGTCGGTCAGCAACGACGGCTTCCACTTGCTGGCGCACATCGGGTGGATGGTCAGCTCGCTGATCATGTGGTGGCCGGTGCTCAGCCCCCTGCCCGAGCTGCCCCACATGTCCTCCCCCGGCCGGATGGTGTACCTGTTCGGGCAGTCGATCGTCCCGACGGTGCCGGCGTCGTTTCTCACCTTCGGGGACGGCCTGCTGTACCACGCCTACGCGCACGCCCCGACGATGTTCGGGGTCAACCCCATCGACGACCAGCAGATCGCCGGACTGCTGATGAAGATCGCCGGTGGCTTCCTGATCTGGGGCGTGATCACCGTGATCTTCTTCCGTTGGAGCGTCGACAGCGAGTCCGGCGCACCCGACCGCCTGTACTGGCGCGACCTCGAGCCGGAGCTCGACCGCCTGGCAGCCAGCAACCACTGACCTAGTCCGCGCACGAAGAGGACCAGATGAACAACGACTTCCGTCAACGAGTGTTCCTGCCGATCATGCTGCCGCTCGGCGTGATCATCGGGTTCTTCGGGTTCGCGTTCATGCTGTCGCGGGTGCTGCTGGCCGTCGAGGAGATGGCCGCGACCGCCATCGCCTTAGGACTGGCCACCTACATCCTGGCAGTGGCCGCCGTGGTGGCGGCCAAGCCGCGGATCACCTCGCGGGCGCTCGGGGTGGGCGTGACCCTCGGCGTGCTGGCCATCGTCGGCGCCGGCACGGTCGCTGCGGCCGCCGGCATGCGCGACCTGCACCACACCGACGGGCAGACTCCCCCCGCCGTGGGCGATCAGGCGACGCAGGAGCTGCCCACCCCCGGCGCAGTCGAGGCGGAGAGCGACCAGCTGATGTTCGTCGCCGTGGACATCGACTTCAGCCAGGCGCCCGAGAGCGCGCCGGCCGGTGACCTCACCATCACGCTGACCAACGAGGGGCAGGCGCTGCACAACGTCACCATCCCCGACCTGCAGGACACGCCGATTGTTGAGGCGACAGCCGGGGAGACTGCCAGCGACATCGTCACCCTTGAGCCCGGGACGTACGAGTACCTGTGCAGCGTTCCTGGGCACGAGAGTCTCATGAATGGCGAGTTCACCGTCGAATAAGCCCCGAGCGATCGACTGGTTCAGCCGACGCACCGCGAGCGCTGACCACTACGAACCTGCCTTCTTGGCCGAGCAGAAGTCAGCGGCCGGCGTGAGCGTCAGTGTCGTCCTGCCGGCGCTCAACGAGGCGGCGACCATCGGCGGCGTGGTCGATGCGGTGTCGAAGCTGGCCGGGGACCTGGTCGACGAGATCGTCGTCATCGACAGCGGTTCCACCGACGCAACGGCCGATATCGCTGTCGCCCGGGGGGCGCGGGTCCACCAAGCCGCGATGATCATGCCGGAGTACGGACCGTGCCTGGGCAAGGGTGACGCGCTGTGGCGCAGCCTTTCGGTCACCGGCGGGGACCTCGTCGTCTTTCTGGACACCGACGTGCAGAACCCCGACCCCAAGTTCGTCTCGGGTCTGCTCGGACCGCTGCTGACCGAGCCCCGCGTCCACCTGGTCAAGGCCTTTTACGAGCGGCCGGTCAAGCTCGACCGCGTCCGGTACGCCTCCGGGGGCGGCCGGGTCACGGAGCTGGCGGCACGGCCGCTGTTGAACCTGTTCTGGCCGGAGCTCGCGGGGCTGATCCAACCGCTGTCGGGTGAGTACGCCGCCCGCCGCCGGCTGCTGGAATCACTGCCGTTCTTCACCGGCTACGGCGTGGAGATCGGCATGCTCATCGACGCGCTGCACGAGGTAGGCGCCGACGGCATCGCGCAGGTCGACCTGCACAACCGGATCCACCGCAACCAGTCACTGCCGGCGCTGTCCCGCATGGCCTACGGCATCTTGCAGGCAGCGACGCACCGCCTCGAGCAAGAGGGGCGGATTGCCCCCGCTGAGGCGCCTGACGACGGCTTCCCCTACCTGCAGTTCGAGCGGGTGGACGACCACGTCAAGCCGCGAAACCACCGCATCTCGGTCGTCGAGCGGCCCCCCCTGCGATCCCTGGCCTGACGCCGTTTCGCTCGCGGCATCGGCGGTAGGCTCATGCCACCACGACCACAGGTGAGGCCCCACGACATGAGCGACCACGCACGGATCGAATTCGACGGCCAGACCTTCGAGGCGCCGGTCGTCGTCGGCACGGAGGACGAGCGCGCGCTGGACATCTCCAAGCTGCGCTCCTCGACCGGCTTGATCACCTATGACCCGGGATACGCGAACACTGGCGCCACCAAGAGCGCCATCACGTACCTCGACGGTGAAGCCGGCGTCTTGCGGTATCGCGGCTACCCCATCGAGCAGCTCGCCGAGCACTCGGACTTCATCGAGACGTCGTACCTGCTGATCTACGGCGAGCTGCCGACGCGGGAGCAGCTGGACACGTTCCGCCAGCAGATCATCATCCACACGCTGCTACGCGAGGACATGCGCCCGCTGTTCGACGCATTCCCCCGCGACGCGCACCCCATGGCGATCCTGTCCGCCGCCACATCCGCCCTGTCGACCTTCTACCAGGACCACTACGACCCGTTCGACCCTGACGACGTCGAGGTCTCGACCTACCGGCTCATGGCCAAGCTGCCGACGGTCGCCGCGTGGTCGTACAAGAAGTCCATCGGGCAGCCGTACGTGTACCCCCAGAACCACATGGGCTTCGCCGAGAACTTCCTGCACATGATGTTCGCGGTGCCGGCCGAGTCCTACGAGGTCGATCCCGACGTCGCGCAGGCGCTGACGCTGCTGCTGGTGCTCCACGCCGACCACGAGCAGAACGCATCGACGTCCACCGTCCGCCTGGTGGGTTCCACCCACGCGAACCTGTTCGCGTCGATCGCCGCAGGGATCACCGCGCTGTGGGGCCCGCTTCACGGTGGCGCCAACCAGGCAGTGGTCGAGATGCTGATGCAGATCCGCGACGCCGACGGCGATACCCAGTCGTTCGTCAAGCGCGCGAAGGACCGCAACGACCCCTTCCGGCTCATGGGCTTCGGGCACCGGGTGTACAAGAACTACGACCCGCGCGCGAAGATCATCAAGCAGACCGCCGACAAGGTCATCGGCAAGCTGGTGGGCAACGACCCGCTGTTCGAGATCGCCCGCGAGCTCGAGGAGACGGCGCTGTCCGACGACTTCTTCATCGAGCGCAAGCTGTACCCGAACGTCGACTTCTACTCGGGCCTGATCTACCGGGCGATGGGGCTGCCACTGACGATGTTCCCCGTCCTGTTCGCCCTGGGCCGGCTGCCCGGCTGGATCGCGCAGTGGAAAGAGATGATCACGGACTCCGAGACCCGCATCGGACGGCCGCGGCAGGTCTTCACCGGGGCGACGGAGCGCGAGTACGTGCCGATCGAGCAGCGCGGCTGAGGCCTCAGCCGCCCGCGCGGACGATCTCCCGGAGGGCGCGCACGGCGACGGCGACGGCCGGCAGGCCGGCGTCGGACTGCTCGTCGAGCATGCTCAGGATGGTCGACACCCGCTTAAGCGGTGCCGCGCGCTCGCCGAGGTAGCGGTTCACCGCCTGCTCGGGTGTCGCGTCCGCGTGCTGCTCGAGCGCTTGCGCCGCGGCGGTCCGGCGAAGCTCACGCAGGTCGTCCAGCAGTCCGCGGTGCTGCCAGTGCTCCCAGTGACCCTCCGGGACCGAGCGCGCCAGCCTAGCCGCGAGCCGGTTCATCGGCAGCGCATCGGTCAGCTGGAAGAACACATCGGCGACGTGGTCGAGGTCCCGGTCGGTGCTCTCGGTCACAGCGGCGACGTCGGGAACCAGGGTCAGCTCGCGCAGCGCCATGATGCGCACCGCGAGAGCCGTGTCGACTCCCAGGTCGACGAGCCGTTCCACGGCGGCGCTGTGGCGCACGCGGTGGCTGCCGAGGACGCCTTGCACGGTGGCCTCGTGCAGGCGTTCGAACGCCTTGCGGTCACGCCCCACCAGGTCGGCGACGTCAGGGGAACCGCTGCGCAGATAGGTGCGTGTGTACGCGTCGACGAGGCGGGCGACCTCCTCGATCAGCTCGAGCTGCAGGGCCGGCGTCATGCGGCCGTCCTGCTCCTCCACCGCCTTCCAGTGCGCTTCGCTGCCGGACACCTCGCGCGCGATCCAGTACGCCAGCGCGACATCGGCCGCCATCGTCCCCAGCTCGTGGGCCGTGCGACTGACGTAGGTCGTGCCCATCCGGTTGACCACGTCGTTGGCCAGGACGGTCGCGACCAGGTCGCGGCGCAGCGGGTGCGTCGGGACCGCATGGGGGAACCGCTCGGTCACCGCCTCCGGGAAGTAGCCGGTCAGCACACCCTGCAGCGCGGGTTCGTCGGGCACCGACGACCCGAGCAGGCGCGTGATCAGATCCACCTTGGAGTAGCCGAGGACGACGGCGATCTCGGGGCGCGTCAGGCCGGCCCTGGCGCTGCGCCGGCGGTCCATCTCCGCGGTCGAGGGCAGGAGCTCGACCTCGCGATCGAGCACCGTCACCACCGCGTCCGCGGCGGCCACACGGGTCGACGCCGGCGCCTCGAGGTCCTGCAGGAGCGCTTCGTAGCTGTCCATCATGGATGCGCTCGAGGCGATCTCCCTGCTGATCACGCCCGTCTGCAGGTAGACGTCGTACAGCACCCGCGCCGCAACGTCGTCCTTCATCGCCTCGAGCAGCGCGTCTCGGTCCTCACTGTTCAGATCGCCCTCGGCCATGGCGACTGACAGCAGGATCTTGAGATTGACCTCGTGGTCGGACGTGTCCACCCCCGCCGAGTTGTCGATGGCGTCGGTGTTGATCCGCCCCCCGCGCTTGGCGAACTGGATCCTGGCTCGCTGGGTGAACGCGAGGTTCCCCCCCTCGCCGACCACCCGGGCCCCGACCTGCGACGCGTTGATGCGGATGGCGTCGTTGGCGCGGTCGCCCACGTCGTCGTTGGTCTCGTCACTGGACTTCACGAACGTGCCGATGCCACCGGCGAACAGCAGATCGACCGGGGCGCGCAGCAGCGCGCGGATCAGATCGGGTGGTGCCAGCTCCTCCTCGGAAACCCGCAGCAGCGTCCGCATCTGCTCGCTCATCGGGATGCGCTTGGCCGTCCGCGACCACACCCCGCCGCCCGCGCTGATCAATCCCCGGTCGTAGTCGTCCCACGACGACCTGGGCAGCTCGAACAGCCGCTGGCGCTCCTTGTACGCGCCTTCTGGCTCAGGATCCGGGTCCACGAAGATGTGGCGGTGGTCGAACGCCGCGACCAGTCTGATGGCGCGGCTTTGCAGCATCCCATTGCCGAAGACGTCGCCGGACATGTCCCCGATGCCGACGACGTCCACGCTTTCGGTCTGCACGTCGACGTCGAGCTCGCGGAAGTGGCGTTGCACCGCGACCCAGGCGCCCCGCGCCGTGATGCCCATCGCCTTGTGGTCGTACCCCCGGCTGCCGCCAGACGCGAAGGCGTCGCCCAGCCAGTACCCGTACTCCTCGCTGATGGCGTTCGCAACGTCGGAGAACGTCGCCGTACCACGGTCCGCAGCGACGACGAGGTACGGATCGTCGCCGTCCATCCGCCGCACCTGGGCCGGCGGGACGACCCGCCGGGACCCGTCCTCGGCGACCTCGATGTTGTCGGTCAGGTCCAGCATCCCGCGGATGAAGATCTCGTACTGCCGCTGCACCTCGGACCGCAGCCGCGCGGGGTCGGACGGAGCGCGCTTGAGCACGAACCCGCCCTTGGAGCCGGTCGGCACGATCACCGAGTTCTTCACCATCTGGGCCTTCATCAGCCCGAGCACCTCGGTGCGGAAGTCCTCCTGGCGGTCAGACCAGCGCAGTCCGCCCCGAGCGACCGGTCCGCCGCGCAGGTGGATGCCCTCCATCTCCGGCGACGAGACGAAGATCTCCCGGTACGGCACCGGGCGCGGCATGTCGGGCACCGCCTTGCTGTCGAACTTCAGTGACAGGTACGGCCGCGGACGGTCACCGTTGCGTCCGATGTAGCGGTTGGTGCGCAACGTGGCGTCGATCATCCCCAGATAGCTGCGCAGGATCCGGTCGGTGTCCAGCCGCTCCACGGCGTCGCACGCCTGGAGCACCCGGCGCCGCGCGTGCTCGATCGCCTGACGGTCGGCATCCAGGGAGGGGTCGAACTTGGTGGCGAACAGCTCGACCAATGCGGCGGCAACATCCGGATGGGAGACCAGTGCCTCGTCGAGATAGGTCTGGGTGAAGGTCGTGCCGACCTGGCGGCGGTAGCGGCGGTAGGCGCGCAGCACCGTGACGTCTTCCCAGTTCAACCCGGCGTGCAGCACCAGACGGTTGAGCAGGTCGGCGGCTGCCTGGCCGCTGAAGATCGCCATGGCCGCCTCGGCGACGCGCTCACCGTCCCGCTCGACGTCGAGCTCGGCGCCCGTCACCCGCACGCCGAAGTCGTGGATGTGCAGCGGCCCCGGGTCGGCGTCGGTGACCTGCCCCTCAAGGCGGTACGGGATCTCTTCGACGACCGTCAGCCCCAGGCTTTCGAGGACCGGAACGAACTGCGACAGCTCGACCCCGCCGCCCATCTGATACAGGACGAACCGCAGCAGGTCGGAGTTCTCACGATCCCGCCGCAGCCGCATCGAGCAGTACTGCTCCGAGGTGCCGCTGCAGATCCGCTCCAGCTCGTCGATGTCCAACACGGCGGTCTGCACGCTGGTGGTCTCGGCATATCCGGCGGGGAAGCGCTGCCCGTACAGGTCGGCCAGACGGCGTCCCTCAGCCGGTCCGTAGACGCGCATGAGCTCGTCGACCAGATCGTCGTGCCACGTCCGCGTGAGGGCGGCGACCTCGCGCTCGAGCTGCTCGGCGGGGATGTCCTCCAAGACGCCGCTGCCGGCATGGAGGACGAAGTGCATCAGCGCCTGGTCGCGTTCGGTCATCGTCAGGTGGTAGTCCACGCTGGTGGCGCCGTGACGCTCCATGAGCAGCTGCTGGACCCGCAGGCGGATCGCGGCGTTGAACCGCTCCCGTGGCACGGCCACCAGCGCCGACACGCTGCGGCGGGCGTCGTCGGTCCGTAGCAGCAAGCGGACCTGCTGCCCGCGCTGGATCTCCAGCAGCTCGACAAGGGTGCGGCGCAGGTCGTCGGTGTCGGCGGCGAACAGCTCGTGCTTGGGGAAGGCGTCGAACAGCGCACGGACGGCCCGGTCGTCGTACGAGTGGTCGACGATGTCCTCGCGCTCGAGGATCTGCCGCAGCTTGCGCCGCAGGACCGGGATGGTCGTGGCGGGCTGCGCGTACGCCTTCTGGGCGAACAGGCCGAGGATGCGGAACTCACCGCGGATTGCGCCGTCGCCGCCCACCTTCTTGATGCCGACGTACATCATCCGCACGCGCCGGTGCACCGTGGACAGGGCGTTGGTCCGCGACACGATCAGCAGGTCGCCGCCCTCCATGCGGCGGCGCAGCTCGGGCTCGACCTGTGGCAGCGGGACCGGCGTGTGCCACCGTGAGGCCTTCTCGTCGCGCAGGATCCCCATCCCCGACCCGGGGCGGACCTGTGCGGCAGGGCCTTCGTCGGTCTCGATCAGGTCGTATTCCCGGAAACCCAGGATCACGAAGTGGTTGTCCAGCAGCCAGTCCAACAGGGAGATCGCCTCGTCGATCTCGTCGGCCCGGTAGCGAGCCCCGGCGCTCGCCCGCGTCTGGAACGCGACCTCTCCGATCATGGACTTCATCGCGGCGAAGTCGGCCGTGGCCGCGCGCGCGTCGGCCATCACCGATTCCAGCCGCTGCTGCAGCTGTGCTGCCGCGTCGTCGTCCAGCGTCACCGTCAGCTCGACGTGGATCCACGACTCCCGGGTCTGCGCTTGACGCGCCGGCAACACCGCGGCGATCGTCCCGTCGTCGGCGCGGCGCAGCCCCAGCACCGGGTGCACCGTGTCGGCGATCTCCAATCCCTGACTGGCCAGCTCCTCGGTGATCGTGCTCAGCAGGAACGGGCCGTCTTCCAGGTTTGCCTCCACCACGGTCCCCGCGGTGGTCCACCCGTGGCGCTCCTGGGTCGGGTTGAACACCCGCAGCGCCAGCTCCATCGGGTCACGCGACTCCATGAAGGCGAAACCGTCGACGAGCATGGCCGCAGCCGCGTCGGCGTCCAGGGTGGCCAGGCGCTCGGCAGCGGCGCGACGGAAGGTGACGACTGCGAACTGCTCGAGCAGCGGCGCACGCTCGACTCCCGCCAGTTCTCGCACACGCTGCAGCACCGGGTCGAGGCCGTTGGCCTCCCCGGTGTCGGCCGCCGTCGTGCGTTGTCGGATCGCTGCCATCGCGTCTCGGCTCGCTGCTTCGGCTCACAATGTCGCACACATCCAACGGGCTGTGCGGCTTTGCCCGTCGTCCGCATGGCCGCGTGCAGCGTGGCCCCCCGCCCCCGCGTTGGGTAGAACCTGTACCGCGAATCAGCCATTGGAGGGCGCATGAAGATCATCGTGGGGTACATCAAGTCACCCGAGGGCCAGGCGGCCATCACCACGGCGGCCGCGGAAGCACGGCTGCGCGATGCCGAGGTCGTCGTGGTGCACTCGATGCGCGGCGGGGGGCGCGACGAGGCCGAGCAGTCGGTCACGTACGCGTCAGAGCTGACGGGGCTCGAGGAGCGCCTGGCCGCCGACGGGATCCGGGTCCAGACGCGTGAGCTCGTGCGCGGCCAGTCCCCGGCCGAAGACCTGATCGAAGTCGCCAAGCAGGAGGACGCCGCGCTGATCGTCATCGGTCTGCGCAAGCGCTCCCAGGTCGGCAAGCTCATCCTGGGCAGCAACGCCCAGCAGATCTTGTTGAACGCACCCTGCCCCGTGCTGGCAGTCAAGGCGGAATCCAAGGACTAAACCTCTACTAGAGGGTAGATGACACTCATGTGTTTCCGCGGGTCACAGCGCTGTCGCGGGGTCGTATCTCAACCTGAACCACAGGTTCATGGCGCTCGCTGGGGGGTCCGGGGCCCCTCGACGCCGTTCCCCCGTCGTCCTTCCGTCCGTCACCGGGGCCCACAGCGCGTTTCCGCAGGTGGGTGGGCATGAACGACGTCCTGTGGGAGCCGTCACACGACCGGATCGCGCGCGCGCACCTGACGTCGTTCGCGCAGCAGGCACCGGGGTCACCGGAGTCATACGAGGCACTGTGGCAGTGGTCGGTCACCGACCTGTCCGCGTTCTGGGCACTGGTGTGGTCCCACTGCGGCGTCCAGGCGTCGCAGCCGTACGACGTCGTTGTCGACGGCGACGCGATGCCAGGGACGCGGTGGTTCCCAGGTGCCCGGCTGAACTACGCCGAGCACCTGCTGCGCCACGACGGCGCCGCGCCGGCCGTCATCGCTTGCGCCGAGGGCCACGACGATCGCGTCGTCAGCAGGGATGAATTGCGCGCGCTCGTCGCGCGAGCGCAGCGCGGCCTGCAAGGCCTCGGGGTGCAGACGGGCGACCGCGTGGCGGCTTTCACGCCCAACTGCCTGGAGGCGCTGGTCGTGATGCTCGCGACCACCGGCATGGGTGCCGTCTGGTCGTCGTGCTCCCCCGACTTCGGCGCTTCCGGGGTCGTCGACCGGTTCGCGCAGATCTCTCCCAAGGTGCTGCTCGTCGCCGACGGGTATCGCTATGCGGGACGGACCCACAGCCTGCAGGACAAGGTCACCGACGTGTGCGCGGCGCTGCCGGGCCTCGAGCACGTCATCGTCGCGGACTTCGCCGGTGAGCGCCTGGACGTCGAGGGCGTGGACTCCTCCAGCTACGCGCAGCTGTTGGACCACGAGGCCACGACACCCGACTTCGTGCAGGTCGACTTCGACCATCCGCTGTTCATCATGTACTCCTCGGGCACCACCGGGGTGCCCAAATCGATCGTGCACGGCCACGGCGGCTCTCTGGTGACCCACGTGAAAGAGCACCAGCTGCACGTCGATCTCCACGACGGCGACGTGTTGTTCTGGTTCACCACATGCGGCTGGATGATGTGGAACTGGCTGGTCAGCGCCCTCGCATCCAAGGCGACGGTGGTGCTGTACGACGGGAGTCCGACACATCCGAGTCCCGCGTCGCTGTGGGCGCTGGCGGAACGCCATGGCGTCACACACTTCGGCACGAGCCCCAAGTTCTTGGCGGCATGCCAGAAGACGGGCGTCGTGCCGGAACGCGTCGCAGACCTGTCACGCGTGCGCAGCGTGCTGTCGACCGGCTCGCCGCTGAACCCCGACCAGTTCGACTGGGTGTACGCGACCGTCGGCCGCGACATCCACCTGGCCTCCATCAGCGGCGGGACCGACCTGCTGGGTTGCTTCGCCGGCGGCGCCCCAACACTGCCGGTGCGACGCGGAGAGCTGCAGTGCCGCATGCTCGGGATGGCGGTCGAGGCGTGGGACGTCAACGGCCACGCAGTCGTCGGCGAGCGCGGCGAGCTGGTGTGCACCAAGCCGTTCCCCTCCATGCCGGTGGGGTTCTGGGGCGATCCGACCGGCGAGCGCTACCGCGCGGCGTACTTCACGCAGCACCCCGGCGTGTGGACCCACGGGGACTTCATCGAGGTGCGCCCCGAGGGCGGTGTGATCATCCACGGACGCAGCGACACCACGCTGAACCCCGGTGGCGTCCGCATCGGCACCGCCGAGATCTACCGGGCCATCGAGACGATGCCTGAGGTCGTCGACTCCATCGTCGTCGGACGACCGGTCGACGGCGACGTCGAAGTCGTGCTGTGCCTGAAGCTGCGGGACAGCGTGCACCTCGACGACGAGCTGGTCGATCGGGTCAAGCGGACGATCCGGCAGGCCACGACGCCGCGCCACGTACCCACCCACGTCTTCGCGGTCAACGACATCCCGTACACCATCAGCGGCAAGAAGGTCGAGAAGGCCGTCCGCGACACGATCACGGGGACGGCCGTTCACAACCGAGACGCGCTGGCGAACCCCGAGGCGCTCGATGCCTACCGGGAGCTGCCGTTTTAGGCGTGCAGTTGCACGGGCAGGTGGTCGTACCCCCGCAGCACTCGCATCTGGCGGCGCCGAGCCCCCGGGAGCACCGCGAGGTCAGGGAACCGCTCGAACAGCTTGCGCAGCGCAACCTCTCCCTCCATGCGGGCCAGGCTCGCGCCCAGGCAGAAGTGGATGCCTGCGGAGAAGGCAAGGTGGTCGCGGGCGTTGGGGCGCTCGATGTCGAAGCGCCCGGGCTCCTCGAACACGTCGGGATCGCGGTTCGCCGCCGCCAGCATGAGGCTGACGAACCTGCCGGCCGGAATGGGGTGCCCGCAGACCTCGGTGTCCTCGCCGGCGATGCGCACCGTGGCCTGCACCGGCGAGTCGAAGCGCAGGATCTCCTCGACGGCGTTGCCCCACATGCTCGGGTCCTGGCGCAGCCGGGTCAGCTGGTCGGGGTGGTCCAGCAGCTGCACCACGCCGTTGGCGATGAGGTTCACCGTCGTCTCGAACCCGGCGCCGATGACCAGCAGTGCGGTGGCGCGCAGCTCCACGTCGGTGAGTGACCCGCCCTCGTCCGACACGGTGGCCAGCCGGCTGAGCAGGTCGTCACCCGGGGACTTCCGCACGGTGACGAGATGGTCGGCGAGCCAGCCGTGGATCTGTCGCAGCGCCGCCTTGGCCGAGCGGAACTGCCGGTACCGCAGCGCCGGGTCGAGCGATACAGCCGCCGCGTTGCCCCAATCGAGCATCATCGGCTGCAGGTGCTGTGGCACGCCGAGGATCTCGGAGATGACGCGGACCGGCAGCGGGCCGGCGTAGGCGCGCACCAGCTCGGCACGGTCGTGGCCCGCCATGCGATCCAGCAGCTCGTCAGCGATCTGCTCGACGCGGGGGCGCATGTCCGCCATCGCCCGCGCCGTGAAGACCTTCGACACCAGACTGCGGTAGCGGGTGTGATTTGGCGGGTCGACCGCCAGCATCGACGGCGGCTCCGCGGGACCCACCGCCCAGGGATCTACCGTCAGCGACAGCAGTCGCCGCGCGATCGGCGGCAGCCGGTCCGACGAGCCAGCCCCGACGCGGAACACCGGACTGCGCAGGACTTCCCCGGCCACGGCGTGTGATGCCGTGGAGGCGACGAGACGGCCTTCCAGCAGCGGACCCCGCCGGCGCATCTGCTCGTACGTCGGGAAGGGGTCGTCCCACAGCCGGCGGTCGACAGCCAGACGCGCGCCGAGCTGCCCGCCACGGGCTTCGCGCCACAAGACCATCTGCGGCAGCAGCGACTGCACGGTCCACTGGGCGAGCGTCGAGGCCACGGCTATCCCGCCACGAACGCCAACCGGACGGAGCGCTGAGGGTTGTCGACGTTGGGGTCGACCAGCACCACCGACTGCCACGTCCCCAGCCACAGCCGTCCGTCGACGACCGGGATGGTCACCGAGGGGGCGAGGAATGCGGGCAGCACGTGGTCCGCCCCGTGACCGGGCGATCCGTGGCGGTGGCGCCAGCGGGCCTCGTCACGCGGCAGCAGCGCCTCGACGGCTGACTGCACGTCCTGCTCGGTCCCCGCACCGGTCTCGAACACCGCCACGCCGGCAGTGGCGTGCGGGACGAAGACGGTGCACAGACCCTGGTCACCGGCCCGCAACCAGTCGTTGATGTCCGCGGTCAAGTCCACGCAGCGGAACCGGTCGCCGGTGTGCAGGTCCAGCGTGTGCGTGCGCATCTCAGCCTCGCGCTGCGGTGATCACCGCGTCGGCGTGCTCCGGCCGGCACACCAGCAGATCGGGCAGGTACACGTCGGCGTTGTTGTAGCGCAGCGGCGAACCGTCGAGGCGCGACACGTGCAGACCGGCGGCCGCAGCGACGGCGACGGGTGCGGCCGAGTCCCACTCGTACTGCCCGCCCGCGTGGGCGTAGACGTCCGCCTCGCCGCGGATCACCGCCATGGTCTTCGCGCCGGCGGAGCCCATGGGCACCAGCTGGGCGCCGAGGGCAGCGCGGATCTGCTCGGTGACCTCGGGCGGTCTGGTTCTGCTGACCACCATGCGGGGCGGCCCGTCGTTGGCAGGGGCGACCGACGGTGCCGGCTGTGTCGCCAGGACCTCGCCGAGCGCCGGCAAGGCGACCGCGCCGATCGCGGCGACACCGTCGAGCGCCAGCGCGACGTGGACCGCCCAGTCGGTACGCCCCTCGGCGTACTCGCGGGTGCCGTCGAGGGGGTCGACGATCCACACGCGGTCGCGTTGCAGCCTGACCGTGTCGTCGCGTCCCTCTTCGGACAGCACGGCGTCGTCGGGGAAGGCGTTGGCAAGCAACGCCATGATGCAGTCGTGCGCACGCCGGTCACCCTCGTCGCGCAGCGCCTTGTCCGTCAGCGTCCCCTCGTGCCGCAGCGCCATCAGCACCGCGCCCGCGGCGTCGGCGATGCGGGCCGCCTCGGCGTGCTCGCGGGCGTAGGTCACGGGGCTGCCACCGCGACTGCGACGTTGTCCCCCGCGCCCCCGTCGCAGGCGGCGCCGATCAAGCCCTCGGCGACCTCGGCAGGCGAGGCGCCCGGTCCGAACAGCCCCGTCGGGAACGGGTGTGCGAAGTCGACGAGCCCGTCGCTTGCCGCAACGACCCAGGCGCCGTCGGACAGCGAGGTGGTCCCGCGGTCGAGCATCACGTCGACCGCGAATCGCTCCATGGGGTAGCCGACGAACCGGTGGGTCGAGCGGGACAGCTGCGCTGCGCCTGCGGGCGTCACGGTGTACACCGCTGAGTCGCCGAACGAGGCCCACTGCAGCCGGCGTCCGCTGACCAGCGCCACGACCAGCGTTGTCCGGCTGTTCGGGGTGGCCGACGTCGGATGGTCGGTGACTTCGAGCACGGCGTTGGATGCCGCCAGGAACAGGTCGACGAGGTCAGCGTCGGCAAGGTCGGCAGGCGGCGGGTCGTCGCCGAGGGCGTCGACGACCGTCCGGATTGCCGCTTCGGTGGCGGCCCAGCCGTTGTGGCCGTCGGCGACCGCCAGCAGCGTGGCGCGACGGCCGGCGACGGCGACCGCGGCGTCCTCGTTGGGGTCGGTGTAGCGGTACGCCTTGCGGTGGCGTCCCCGGGTGATGGCCACGGCGGCCTTGGGACCGGCCGCCTCGACGGCGACCGACCCGAGATCGACGTGATCCTTGCCCCACAGCACGGCATGCATCCGACCAGCCTAGTGGCGGGCACGGCCCGCCCCGTCACGGGCGCGCCGACGCGGCAGGCACAATGGGCCGCCATGGCCGACCCCAAGGAGCCGCCGCGCGACCCCTCCATGGGTTCGCGCGCCCAGCGGGGGGCCAACATCGCGCGCCTGGGTGCCAGCACGAGCACCAACTACCTGACCTCGCGAGTGCGCCGCCTCCGCGACGGTGACGAAGCCGACGCTCGCTTCCACGCAGAGACCGCCGAGAAGGTCTTCGACATGCTCGGCAGCATGAAGGGCGCGGCGATGAAGCTCGGGCAGATCGCCAGCTTCGTCGACCTCGACCTGCCGCCGGAGGCACAGGCGACGTACCACGAGGTGCTGGCTCGTCTGCGAGCGGCGGCGCCGCCGGTCGACCCGTCGAGCATCCGCGACGTCATCGCCGACGAGTTCGGAGCTCCCGCGGAGGAGGTCTTCGCCGAGTGGGATCCCCATCCCATCGCCAGCGCGAGCATCGGCCAGGTGCACCGCGCCCGACTCCCGGACGGCACCGTGGTGGTCACGAAGGTGCAGTACCCGGGTGTTGCCGAGGCGGTGGAGTCCGACATCGCCAACGCGGAGATGTTCGCGCCGCTCGCGAAGGTCTTCTCGCCGAACCTCAAGATCCGCCCGCTGATGGACGAGCTCCGCGACCGGCTGGTCGACGAGCTCGACTACCAGCAGGAGGCGCAGTACCAGCAGGCCTTCTTCGAGCGCTACGACGGTCATCCGTTCATCCGGGTGCCTGCGGTCTTTCCGGACTGGTGCCGGCCGCGGGTGATCACCACGGAGTACGTCGAGGGCCGCTCCTTCGACGACATGGTGGCCGAGGCCGACGAGGCGACGCAGCGCCGCTACGGCGAGATCATCTACCGCTTCGTGTTCGGCTCGCTCAACCGGTTCCGGCTGTTCAACGGCGACCCGCACCCGGGCAACTACCTGTTCCCGGGAGACGGCACGACCGCCTTCTTGGACTTCGGGTCGGTCAAGCTGTTCCGTTCCGTCACGCGTGAGCAGCTCAAGCGGCAGATGCGGGCCGTGATCGAGGGCGACGCCACCGGCCTGCAGCGCGAGCTCCGCGAGGCAGGTTTCATCCCGGCCGGGCGCACGATCGACCCGGACAAGACGCTGGCGATGTTCCGCCTGTTCAACCAGCCGGTGCTCGAGGACCGGGAGTACACGTACACCCGGGAGTTCGCCCGCGACGTCATCCGCATCGGCAGCGACCCCAAGGCCGGCTACTGGCAGACACTGCGGCAGTTCAACTTCCCGCCGGACTACCTGCTGCTCAACCGCATCCAGTGGGGGGTCAACTCCATCCTTGCCCGCCTGGGCGCCACCGCCAACTGGCACCGGATCGCGTTGGAGCTGATGGACGAAGGTCCACCCGCAACGGCACTGGGCGAAGCGGAGGCCGCGTTCATGGCCGCCTCGCCGCATCGGGCCTGACGCGGGCGGACATGATCGGCGTGCCCGCGGGACATACTTGCGCCGCAACGGGAAATCCACGAGGTTGCCTCCAGGCAGGAATTTCTGCGCTGAAGGCGTAACCCTGCGTGTAGGCGATCGTTTCCATACGCAACGGCCATCCGCCCTGGCCCCGGCTTTTGCGCTCTGAGACGGGACAACAGATGAGGTTGAAGCAGATGAAGTCGTGGTTCGTCGCCTTTGCCGTGCTGACCCTGGTGCTGTCCGCAGTGCCAGCCGCTGCCGACGAGCACGAGTTCGTCGGCGCCGCGGAGGGCACCGCGCTGAAGCTGACGATCACGCCCCCCGGCGACGAGCCCCAGGGCCTGACGTTCGGGCTGAGCAGCGTGGTCGTGCAGTCCTCCCCCAGCGAGGAGTGCGAAGGCACCGCGTGCGCCGCCGCGGCTGCAGCCGTCGAGCCGTTCGGTGACACGGCGGAAGTGGTCGCCACCAACCGGGCACAAAGCGACAGCGCTGAGGGCTTCACCGTCCCCGACGGGCTGAACCAGCTGCTGGACGGTTCCCTGGGCGTGGCCGCCGTTGAGGCGACACCGGCGCCGGCACCCACTGCGTCGGGCTCCACGACTGCGGGCGCGCTGCAGGTCGTGGCGACCAACACGATCATCCAGGAGATCGAGGACCTGATCGGCACCAGCCTGAACGACGTCGTCGACCAGGTGGTCGACGGCCTGGAGCCGGTGCTCGGGCCCATCACCGGGGCCGACCCGACCGGCATCACGCCGCAGGTGGAGGATCTGATCCGGGGGCTGCCTGACGCGCTGCGGGACTTCCCGCTCGCCGAGGTCCGCGTAGGCTCCTCGACCGCCGACGCCGAGGACTCCCCCGAAGGCGACCCCGGGGTGACGACCGCGACGGCGACGGCAGAGGGTGGCGTCATCGTCGTCCTGCCGGTGGAGAACGTCGCCGATGACGGGCTGTTCCAGATCGAGGTCGGAGACGCCACCGCGACGGCAACCACCGACGGACAGACCGGTGCGACGTCGTCCAAGGGTTCCATCGTGCGGCTGCTGCTGGCCGACCTGAGCACCCCCGAGGGCGACGACTACGTCGAGGTCGACATCGCCAGCGACGAGCCGGAGACGTGCGTCGGTGAGTCCCCGCTGATGCTGTGCATCATCGCCGGTGGCACCGCCGACGAGGTCGACGGCCCGTCGGCCACGGCGGTCGCCGCGGCGGTGCGGATCCGCCTTCTCGCCGACGCGGACGACCCGGCCAACGACAACCCGCTGCCCGGACTGACGCTGGCCTTCGCGGAGGCCATCGCCTCCGTCGACTCCGCCATCGCGGTCGTCGGCGAGCCGCCGCCTCCACCGCCGGACCCGGAGGACCCCGAAGAGCCGACGCTGCCGGCGACGGGCGGCGGGCTGGCGGCACTGGGTCTCGTGACGCTGCTGGCCGGTGGGCTCACCGCAGCGGGGCTGCGCCGCCGCTCCTGACGTAAGGGGAAACCCCCCGAGAAGGCCTTGAAGGGGAAGGTCGCCTCGGGGGGTTTCTGTATCCCGCCATCGTCATCGTGGCAGTCAGCCGCGTCGCCCACCATGGCGTGAACGGGTGATCTTGCTGTTGAGCCGCCTCAACGGCGCCGCTGCTCCTCGGCCAACGGCGAGTCACCCTGTCCGACGAAGCTGATCGTGCGGCCGCGCGCCAGCGAGCTGCGATGGATCAGGATGCGGCCGTGACGCCCCCCGGGCAGCCGGAGCATGCCGGGAAGCATGTCCGTGCCGGGGTTGAGCTGGAGCATCTCCCGGACGGCGGTCCACATGGTGCCCTCCCACCCTCGGGGACCCCCGTCGAAGATCTGCACGTCCACGTCGCCCATGTCCCGACCGTTCTCCAGGGTGAGCCGCGCCACGCCGGTGTAGGACCGTGGCATGGACCATCACATCCTCAGGATTGCGGACCGTTGAGGCCGGGACGGGAATCGAACCCGTTCATAAGGGATTTGCAGTCCCCTGCCTTCCCACTTGGCCACCCGGCCGGGTGGACGGCAGTGTCGCATACCGCGACCAGCGGCCCAAAGGCTCAGAAGGTGCCGTCGGTGTCCACTGTGTCGGCCTTTGCGGCGCGGCGCAGCGTCTCGGCGAGAAACGCTGCCCACGCCACGACGCCGAGCATCTTGGTGAGCGACGGCAACGGCCGACCCTTGCGAGGGTCGACTTTGCGGAACCGCCCGAGCCGTGTGATGTACGGCGCGATCGTGTCGTCGGGCCCCAACCGGGGCGCTCGGGGGCCGGTCGGCGCCATGTCCTACATGCGCTCGATGATCGCGTCGCCGAACTCGCTGGTCTTGACCTTCGTCGCGCCCTCCATCTGACGCTCGAAGTCGTAGGTCACGACCTTGTCGCTGATCGCACCCTCGAGTCCCTTGATGATCAGGTCCGCAGCCTCGTTCCAACCCAGACGGCGCAGCATCATCTCACCTGACAGGATGACCGACCCCGGGTTCACCTTGTCCTGGCCGGCGTACTTGGGCGCCGTGCCGTGCGTGGCCTCGAAGATCGAGTGGCCGGTGACGTAGTTGATGTTGCCGCCCGGGGCGATGCCGATGCCACCGACCTGCGCGGCCAGGGCGTCGGACAGGTAGTCGCCGTTGAGGTTCATCGTGGCGATGACGTCGTACTCGTCGGGCCGCGTCAGCACCTGCTGGAGCATCGCGTCGGCGATGACGTCCTGGACCAGCAGCTTGTCACCAGGGTCGCCGCCGGAGTCCTCCCACGACACCGCTACGTCGCTGAACTCCTCGCGGACCAGCTCGTAGCCCCACGAGCGGAACGCGCCCTCGGTGTACTTCATGATGTTGCCCTTGTGCACCAGCGTGACCGAGCGACGGTTGTGCTCCAGGGCATACTCGATCGCCGCTCGGATCAGCCGCTTGGAGCCGGTTGCGCTGACCGGCTTGATGCCGATCCCTGAGTCCTCGCGGATGTCCCAGCCGTAGGTCTCGCGGAAGAACGACAGCGCCTGCTTGGCCTCGTCGGTGCCCGCCTGCAGCTCCTTGCCGGAGTACACGTCCTCGGTGTTCTCCCGGAAGATCACCATGTCGACCTTGTCCGGGTGCCTCACCGGGCTCGGCACCCCCGTGAACCACCGGACGGGGCGCAGGCACACGTACAGGTCCAGGATCTGGCGCAGCGCGACGTTCAGGCTGCGAAAGCCCTCGCCGACCGGAGTGGTCAGCGGACCCTTGATGCCGATCAGGTGCGACTTGAACGTGTCGATCGTCTCGTCGGGCAGCCAGTCGCCCGTCTCGTCGAAGGCCTTCTGTCCGGCGAGGACCTCCTTCCACGAGATCCGCTTCTGGCCGCCGTAGGCCTTCTCCACCGCCGCATCGAACACCCGGACCGACGCTCGCCAGATGTCCGGTCCGGTGCCGTCGCCCTCGATGAACGGGATGATCGGCTCGTCGGGGACGTTGAGGCCGTCGGGCCCCATGGAGATGATCTCGGCCACTGCGCGCTCCTGTCGGGATCGTGGGGTTGGCAGGATAGCGGCCGGAGCCGGCAGCCCGATCAGCGCCGCAGACATGGCACGGCCCCCGGGCGGACCCGGGGGCCGTGCATGGTGCGGCCGTCAGCTGCGGACGAAGCGGCGAATGCCGAGGAGACCTCCGCCCAGCAGAAGGCTGAGCGCCGCAAGGCCGGTCAGGAGAACCAGGCGCCCACCGGTGGAGGCGAGCACGCGGTCGGTGGTGCCGGTCGAGTCGTCGCCGATGGTGCGGTCCGGCGACGGGTCGCGGTCCACGTCCGGGTTGGGGTTGGGGTTGTGGACGATGACGACCGGGTCGTCGTCGGACGGCTCACGGACGACGCCGTCCGGGTCGGTGCCGGTCCCGCCGTCCTTGCCGCCCTTGCCGGGGTTGGTGCCCGGACCGTTGCCGTTGTTGCCACCGGGGTTGTTGCCACCCGGGTTGTTGCCACCCGGGTTGTTGCCACCGGGGTTGTTGCCACCGGGGTTGTTGCCACCGGGGTTGTCCGATCCGGCGACGCAGGCGCCACCATTGCTGAAGTGACGTCCGTATCCGGGGCCGTCGCCGCTGCGCTCACGACCCGACTTCACATAGGCGCTGGTCACCGTCTTGCCGGCGTTGGCGCCGGTGCCGGAGAACGTGCCGCTGGTGCCCTTCAGCCCCTCGAACCGCTGTGTGGTGCCGTCCTGGAACACCAGCACGACGTTGGACAGGTCCTTCGACGAGGTGGCGGTCACCGAGGTGCACGTGAACGACGCGCTGATGGTGGCCGTGCCCGGGGCGTCGGGACGGTTGCCGTTGCCATTGCCCGGGGAGCTGGGCTTGCCGCGCCCCCCGCTGTTGCCAGGAGCGGCCGGCTTGCCGTTGCCGTTGCCGGGCGAAGTCGGCTTGCCGTTGCCGTTGCCGTTGCCGTCCGGCTTGCCCTTCCCTGCGCTGTTGCCGGGGGATGCGGGGCGGCCGCCGGCCTCGCCGGGGTGCTGCGGCTTGGCGTGGTCAGGGCGACCGGGGGCCGCCCCGCATCCCCCGGCAACAGCGCAGGGA